>ERZ1066118.57-NODE-57-length-130395-cov-47.736106_pt1 | contig 130395 bp, 123 predicted proteins | sample MGYA00382765_ERZ1066118 | MGnify/ENA primary metagenome ERZ1066118 (study PRJEB33369, sample SAMEA5778348) | biofilm metagenome | biome: Industrial cooling water; feature: Water cooling tower basin; material: Biofilm | place: United Arab Emirates | collected...
TGGTGGCTATGGGTGGACTCGAACCACCGACCCCAGCATTATGAGTGCTGTGCTCTAACCGGCTGAGCTACATAGCCACGGGGACCGCGGATTCTTCACGGCCCCGCGCGCGGTGTCAATTGCACCGGGTTGGCTCGTGGCCGCATCGCGGTCCGCGGCTTCGAATCGCCGGCGCATTGCTTGTCGCTTCACCCCGCTGCTGGCAAGGTCGGGCGCAGTGGCCCGCGGGCCAGCAGCTTCGGAGGTCCGCATCGTGATCGATCCGGACGGGTACCGCCCCAACGTCGGCATCGTGCTCATGCACGGCGACGGCCGCCTGTTCTGGGCGCGCCGCGTTCGCCGGGATGGCTGGCAGTTCCCTCAGGGCGGCATGAACAGCGACGAGACGCCGCTGGAAGCCATGTACCGCGAACTGCACGAGGAGACCGGCCTGACCGAGTCGCACGTCGACGTGCTCGGCACCACGCCCGGCTGGCTGCGCTATCGGCTCCCGCAGCGGGCCATCCGGCACCACGACCGGCAGGTCTGCATCGGGCAGAAGCAGGTGTGGTTCCTGCTGCGGCTCACCGGCGCGGAGTCGGACGTGCGGCTCGATGCCACCGGGTCGCCGGAATTCGACCACTGGCGCTGGGTCGACTTCTGGTATCCACTCGACCACGTCGTCAATTTCAAGCGCGGCGTCTACACCCAGGCCCTGCGGCACCTGGCCCCGGCGGCGCGGCAGGCCTGCGGGGCGGGCGCGGTGCCGGAACGCGTGTTCGACCGCCCCGGGCCGGGCCGCGGGTGGCCCCATGGCCAGCTCCGGCCCAACCGCGCGGCCGGCAATTGACAATCATTCTCATCGGTGATGTGATCGCCACGCAGCCAGCCGGCTGCGTCGCCCGCCACGTTCCGTGTACGTCTGCATCTGCAACGGAGTCACCGACCACGCCATCCGCGCCGCCGCGGACGCCGGCTGCCGCAGCGTCCCGGAACTGACCATGCGCACCGGGGCCGGCGCCACCTGTGGGAGCTGCCTGGAGCAGGCCGCCGACATCCTGGCCGATGCCCACGCGCGGCTGTCCGTGCTCCCCCTGCCGATGCTGCGCGACGCGGCCTGAGGCACCACCGCTGCGCCAGGCGACTCGAACGCCCGCCACGCGCGGGCGTTTCTGCATGTGGCTGGTGGGAGTCGATGCGCAGGGCGCCTGCGTGGCCAGGCGCGGACCCGTAAACGATGTGCATGTCGCCGCTGCATGCCGAAGGCTGCGCTCCGCGATCGCGCCTCCACGCATGCCGTCGCTCCATCGACCGGTGCCCGGCCTCCGCGTGCATGCGGCCGATTCGCGTTTCGCCACGTGCCCGCGCGCGCGGCTAGCATCGGCGCCCACGATCCGGCACAGAGACATGCAATGAAGGGCGACCCGCGCGTCATCGAGTTCCTCAACAAGGCGCTCTACAACGAGCTCATCGCGATCAACCAGTACTTCCTGCACGCCAAGATGCTGAAGAACTGGGGCCTGAAGGAACTCGCCGACCACGAGTACCACGAGTCGATCGACGAGATGAAGCACGCCGACAAGCTGTCCGAGCGGATCCTGTTCCTCGACGGCCTGCCGAACTTCCAGGCGCTCGGCAAGCTGCGCATCGGCGAGAACCCGCGCGAGATCCTCGGCTGCGACCTCGCGCTCGAATACGAGGCGCTGCCCGTGCTGCGCGAGGCGATCGCCTACTGCGAGCAGGCCGGCGACTACGTCAGCCGCAAGCTGTTCGCCGACATCCTCGAATCGGAGGAGGAGCACATCGACTGGATCGAACGCCAGTTGCAGCTCATGGAGCGCCTGGGCGACCAGAACTACCTGCTGACCAAGGTCGAGGACGCGCGCGAGGCGCATTGACCGCGGTCGCGTCCCGTCGCGACGCGCGCGGGCCTGCTGTCCGCGCAATCACTGCATCCAGTCGCTGTCCGCCGCCTCGAACCGCACCCGCGATGCACGGCGGGTGCCACGCCCACGCCCGAATCTCTCCGCCACCCACGTAGCGCGCCTGCGCGCCTGCCGCGATGCCGATTCGCGCTGCATCACGCGTAAGGGGCGCCCGCGCGCCTGCATCGCATGCATGCATCGCAGCGTCGAATGTGCAGGCACACGGGCGCCTCCATCGGCCGAACGTGCCCCGCGCCCGACCCACCCAGGGGCTTACGGATCCACCACCGCCGCCCGCGGCCGCCGGCGGAATGCCCAGCGCCAGATCCACCACACCCCCAGCGCGACGGCCGCGGCCACCAGCACCAGCAGCGACAGCGCGATCCACGGGTGCGCGAACACCAGCGCCAGCCCGCCGAGCACCGCCACGTCCTCGGTCGCCGACGCGGTCCAGTTGGTCACGGGCTCGGGCGAGGTGTTGAGCAGCGCGCGGGTGCCGCTCTTGACCACGTGGCTGGCCAGCGCCACGCCCGCGCCGGTCGCCAGCGCGCCCGCGCCCAGCTCGCCCTCGGGGGTCATCGCCGCCGCGGCCAGGAACGCGCCCACCGGCACGCGCAGCAGCGTGTGCAGCAGGTCCCAGACGCTGTCCACGCCGGGGATCTTGTCGGCGCCGAATTCCACCGCCGCCAGCAGCCCGGACACGCCCAGCACCCACGGCGAGGTGGTCGCGTCCAGCCCCGCCGGCAGGTCCACCCAGCCCAGCGCGCCCGCGATGCCGACCCCGAACACCGTCAGGTACACGCGCACGCCCGCCAGCCAGGCCAGCACCACGCCGACGGCGAACAGATGGGCTTCGGACACGGCGGCGGCTCCTCCTCAACGTGCGGCCGAGTCTAGGCCCGCGCCGACCGCGCGGGCGTCGACGCCGGCTTGGTTAGCATCGGCACCTGCCGAACGCTTCAGGTGCGCCATGGACCGATCGCCGCGTCGCCTCGCCTGCATCCCCGCCGTGGTCGCCCTCGCGCTCGCCGGGTGCGGCGGTGAACGCGTGCCGGCCGCCGCGGGCGCCGATGCCGACGCGCTCGCCCAGCAGGTCGCCACCCTGCGCCGGTCCGACCAGATCAGCCGCGAGGCCAACGCCGCGCTGCAGAAGACGCTGGCCGAGCGCGATGAGGAGATCGCCGGCCTGCGCGCGGACGTCGCGTTCTACGAACGCCTGGTCGGCGCCACCGCGCAGCGCCGGGGCCTGTCGGTGCACGAGCTGCAGCTGGTCCCGCAGCCAGGCGGGGTCTGGCACTTCACCGGCACGCTGACCCAGAACCTGAGCCGCGATGCGGTGAGCGAGGGCGCGATGACGCTGGCCGTGGAGGGCAGCCGCGACGGCCGCCTGCAACGCCTCGACTGGGCGGCCCTGCGCCAGAGCGCGAATCCGCCGGGCGTGCCGTACTCGTTCAAGTACTTCCAGCAGGTCGAGGGCGAGGTGTTCCTGCCCGCGGGGTTCACCCCGGCGCGCGTGAGCGTGCGGCTGACGCCGCGCAGCGGGTCTGTCGTCGAGCACAGCATGGCGTGGGCCGAGGCCACCACGGCACGCACGCCCGGCGAGCGGCCCGCCGGTGCTTGAAGCCGGGTGCCACGCGCCCCATCCTGACCGACGATGACCACCACCACGCCCGGCTACCAGTCCCTCGACCGCCCGCTGCAGTTCACCTCGGCGGCCGCCGCGAAGGTGCGCGAGCTGATCGCCGAGGAGGGCAACGACGCGCTGAAGCTGCGCGTGTACATCCAGGGCGGCGGCTGCTCGGGCTTCCAGTACGGCTTCGAGTTCGACGAGGCGCAGGGCGAGGACGATGCCGCGATCGTCACGGACGCGGTCACCCTGCTGGTCGATCCGCTCAGCCTGCAATACCTGATGGGCGCGGAGGTCGACTACACCGAGAGCCTGCACGGCGCGCAGTTCGTCATCCGCAACCCGAACGCGAAGACGACCTGCGGCTGCGGCTCGTCGTTCGCGGTGTGAGCCACGCGCGGCCCTACGCGTTCACCGGCCCCGGCGCGGGCCGCGAGGCGGCGTTGCAGGACGCCCACGCGGCGCTGGATCGCAGCGACCACCTGCGCCCCGACCCCGGCGCGCTCGCCGATGCATGGTCCACCGCGCGCGTGCTGCTGCTCGATGCCGACGGCCGCGCGCAGACAGGCGACGCCGATGCTCCGGCGCTGGCATCCGGCGCGGCACTCGGTGCATTCGATCCGGCGGCGCTGTTCCTCGGGCGCGATGCGCGCGGCATGGCGTGGTTCGCGCGGCACGTCGATACCGCCGGTGACGACGGCGCGGTCGCGCGCATCGACCTGCGCAGTGCCGCGGCGGCGTGGCCCGCGCTCGAGGCCGGCGCGTTCGCCTGCGCACGCGCGCTGCAGGCCTGGCATGCGCGCACGCGCTTCTGCGGCATGTGCGGCGGCCCCACGCGGGTCGAGCGTGCGGGCTGGCTGCTGCGCTGCACGCGCTGCGAGGCCGAGCACTACCCGCGCATCGACTGCGCGGTGATCGCCGCGGTCAGCGACGGCACGCGCCTGCTGCTGGGCCGTCAGGCCGCCTGGCCCGCGCGGCGCTGGTCGCTGGTGGCCGGGTTCGTCGAGCCGGGCGAATCGTTCGAGCAGACCGTCGCGCGCGAGGTGATGGAGGAAACCGGCGTGCGCGTCACCCGCGCGCGCTACCGCGCGAGCCAGCCGTGGCCGTTCCCGGGTTCGCTGATGATCGGCTTCGATGCCGACGCGCTGCCCGACGTGCCGCGGGCCCATGACGAGCTCGAGGACGCGCGCTGGTTCACCCGCGCCGAACTGCTCGCCGCCCGCGCGCGCGACGTGGACGACGACGGCGACGGGATCCGACTCTCCCCGCCGATGTCGATCGCACGCTGGCTCATCGACGCCTGGCTCGACGCGTAGAGGCGCGCCCGCGCGCCTTCCTGGATCGAGATCGCGACTGGCATCGCATCACTCAGGCGCGCGGGCGCGCCTCTACGTGTGCGCTACCTTCATCGATAGGGCCAAGCGGGCACGCCGCGTTGGATCGCGCACCCCTCGCCGCCCGCTCACCCCGGCGCCAGCCACGCGAACGGTAGCCAAGGCAGGTTGCGCACCAGCGCGAACGCGGGGATCACCACCAGCCACGTCACCGGCTTCTCGACGATCCGCATCAGCGGCGCGATCGCCGCCGGCCTCCAACCGCGCGACCACAGCACCAGCATCGGCATCAGCGGGATCAGCAGCACCAGCAACGCGTTCATGCCCAGCGCGGCCGGGAGGTCGAAATGCACCAGCGCATGCAGCGCGCGGGTGGCGCCGCAGCCGGGGCAGTAGAGGCCCGTGAACGCGTTGAACAGGCACGGCAGGAACGGGCTGCCCGCCTGGTTGGGGTCGAACGCGCGCAACCACCACACGCCGCCCGCGACGGCGGACGCGGCCAACGCCGCGCCCGCCACGTGTACCGCGCGCAGGTGCGCGGTGCGCTGCATCAGCCGGCCATGCCCTGCAGCGACTGCAGCCACTGCATGTAGCCCTCGATGCCGCCCATCGACATGATCATGCCGGCGCTGATGAGCAGGCCCAGCACCGCCAGCACGCTGGACACGATCGCCCACGTCTTCGCGCTGTTGGAGGCCTGCCGCGCGCCCTCGATGTCGCCGGCGGCGAGCTTGGAGTTGACCTGGCTGGCGTACACGATGCCGACGATGCCGATCAGGCCGATCGGGCAGCAGAAGCACGTCGCCAGCACCGTCGCGACGATGTTCCAGACCAGGTGGTTGGGCAGGTTGGCCGGCGGCGCGGAGTATGACGGCGGCGGCACCGCAGGGGGCGGCATCACGGGTTCGAAGGGAGGCGGCGTGCTCATGCTCATTCCTTGCTGGAAAGGACGGGATGCTCGCCCGGGGCGCGGAACCGGCCACCGCCGCGATCGGCCGGCATCGTAGCAATGCCAGCCGGCGTCCGTAGAGGCGGGCCTGCCCGCCTGCGGTGGACCGGTCGTTCGACGCAGGCGCGCAGGCGCGCCTCTACGCGGGCGACGGCTAGGCCGCGTCGCCCCGCAACGCGCGCACCTTTGCCTCCAGCATCGCCGCGTCCACCGCATCGCCGGGCATCGGCGCCTCGGCCACCACCTCGATGCGCGCGCGCAGGCGGCGCGGGAGCCGCATGCGCCGCATCGAGCCATCGCGCCGGCTCCACATGCTGGCCCACATCCCGCGCAACGCCATCGGGATGACCGGCACCACCTGCCCGCGCGCCGCGGCGCGTTCGAGGATGCGTTCGACGCCGCCCTTGAACGGCGCGATCGCGCCGTCCCTGGTCAACGCGCCTTCGGGGAAAATGCCGACGATCCCGCCGGTCGCCAGCGCCTCGTCCACCGCGTCGAACGCATGCTGCATCAACGCCGGATCCTCGCGCGCGCCGGCGATCGGAATGGCCTTCGCCGTCCTGAAGATCCAGCGCATCACGGGGATGTTGAAGATCTTGTAATACATGACGAAGCGCACCGGCCGCGGGATCGTCGCGGCCAGGATCAGCGCGTCCATGTAGCTGACGTGGTTGCACACCACCAGCGCGGCGCCCTCGTCGGGCACGTGGTCGATGCCATGCGCGCGCTGCCGGTACAGCGTGCGCACCAGCACCCAGCTCATGAAGCGCATCAGGAACTCGGGCACCAGCGCGAAGATCCACAGCGCCACCAGCGCGTTGGCGATGCCCAGCGCGAGGAACAGCTGCGGGATCGACCAGCCCAGCACGCGCTGCGCGGCCAGCGACAACCCCGCCGCGGCGACGATGAACACCGCGTTCTGGATGTTCATGCCGGCGATGACGCGCGCCATCTCGCCCCCGGGCGTGCGGCTCTGGACCAGCGCGAACAGCGGCACCACGAAGAAGCCCGCGAACAGGCCGATGCCGACCAGGTCGATGACGATCCGCGTGGAGCCCGGCGCATCCAGGAAAGCACCGATGCCGCCCGCCGCCACCGGCGCAACGCCGCTGCGCGCGAAGTAGAGGTCCAGCAGGAACGCGGTCATGCCCGCCGCGCCCACCGGCACGAGGCCGATCTCCACCGTGCGCGCCGACAGCTTCTCGCACAGCAGCGAGCCGGTGCCCACGCCGATCGAGAACAGCGCGAGCGCGAAGATGTACAGGCTGCCGGTCTGCCCGTTCGCGCCGAGGTGCACGTCCGCGTACGCGGGCAGCTGCGCGGTCAGCACGGTACCGACGAACCAGAACCACGACACGCCCAGCACCGCGTTGGCCACCGCCGGCTGCTGTCGCGTCATGCGCCACGTGCGCACGGATTCAGGGATGGGGTTCCACGTCACCCGCACGCCGGTGTCCCCGGCCCCCGCTGGTGGGATCGCGCGGCTCACCAGGTTGCCGGTCACCGCCAGCGCGACGATCGCGACCGCCGCGATCACCGGCCCGTTGGCGCCACCGGCCTCGAAGATCGAACCGCCGGCGATCATCCCGAACAGAATCGCCAGCGAAGTGCCCATCTCCACCAGCCCGTTGCCGCCGGTGAGCTCGCGCGAGTGCAGCACCGCCGGGAGCATCGCGTACTTCACCGGCCCGAACAGCGTGGACTGCACGCCGGTGAGGAACAGCGCGACGAGCAGCACCACCAGGTTCTGAGTGAGGAACCCCACGGCCGCGACCGACATGATCGCGATCTCCATCGCCGTGGTGATGCGCACCAGCCGCGCCTTCTCCAGCTTCTCGGCGATCTGCCCGGCCGTGGCCGAGAACAGGAAGTAGGGAAGGATGAAGATCGCCGGCGCGAGGTTCGCGTAGAGCGCCTTGTCGTCGGTGGACACCGCCATGTAGCCGAGCAGCCCGATGATGGCCTGCCGGTACACGTTGTCGTTGAACGCACCGAGCGCCTGGGTCACGAAGAACGGCAGGAACCGCCGCTGCCCGAGCAGCGCGAACTGGTTGGATGACATGCGCAGGCACCCCTTGCGGTGCGCGGCAGGCTAGCAGAGGCCTTTGGTGTTTGACGCTTCACGTGAAGCCTGTCGATACTGGACCAGCGGCCCGGAGTCTGGCCGCCGTCTTCAAGACATTGGAGTGTCCGATGCGTCGTCATCCGCTACTGCCCGTCGCCGCCGCTGCAAGCCTGGCCGCCGCGGCGTGCGTCCATCCCAATTCCACGCAAGGAGGGGCCATGGCCAATGAGCGGCCTGCTGCCACGATCGAGCAGCGCGAGTACGACGAATGGCCACTGACGTTCTCGCGCCATTCGTTCGGGGTTTATACCTATGAGACGTATGGCGCGCAGGTGGAGTACGCGGGCCGCGTCCAGCGCGATGACGATCCCGACGTGCTGCAGCGCTCTTCAGCGAGCTACGGCGAGGACTACCGGATCGCTTGGGGCGGCCGCCACATCGGCATCGACAATTTCCCGCCGCCGGCAAGGATCCGCTGGCGCTCCAAGGATGGCGCACTGCATTCGACAGTGATCGACATCGGCGCGTTGTTCGCCGACCAACTCGTTCGGCACAACGTTTCAGAGCAAGACCACGACCCGCAACCTAAGGACAGCTACCGCCCTCACATCGCAATCGAGATCAACGATCGGACGATCCGGGTCTACATGAAGGCGATGGTCTTCACGAAGGAGTTGCAAGATCCGGGCAACCCGCACAGCGGGTTTCGCAACGAGCCGGTGCTGGTCAAGACGATGACGTTCTGAACCGACAAGGAGAGTCGTGATGGGTGGAGCAATCGCAGGCGGGTCGCGTGCATTGGTCGAAGCCGACCTGCACAGGGTCGAGCAGCTGCAGCAGCTTCAAAGCCAGTCGCGGGTGCCGGTCCTGCGCAGCAGTCAGGATCCGAATAGCTACATATTCGTCGTGATGATGGACGGCACGATGCAGGATATGCACGACCCGTCCCAGCAATTGACCAACGTCGGCCACATGGCTCGACAGCTAGGGGCTAAGTCGCAAGATCCCGCCCTGCGCGTGGGCTATGCGTACGTTGCGGGCATCGGGACCGGCCGCGACCCGCTTTCCAACGCCGTCGATGCCGCGATCCCCTACACGTGGGACGACAGACTCGAGGAAGCCTATCGCGGACTTGCCGCGCAGGTCAGCGAGTGGAGAAAGCAGAACCCCGATGCCCACGTCGGCGTGATCTTGTCCGGCTACAGCCGTGGTGGTGTGCTCGATGCCGGCTTGGCACGAATCATCGATACGTACGGCATCGCGGAGTATCGCGACCTTGCATTCGGCCGCGACGCACAAGGCAACGTTTCCGTCGTCAGCCCGCATCTACCGTTGGTGCCGCCTGGGCAGACCCCGATGGTGTTCGGCCTGTACGACCCGGTGGCCACCAACATGCCGAAGGGCTACGACGCGCGGCTGCCATCTGGCGCGATGGCGGGTGTCGCCGTGAGCGCCGCCGACGAGGCTCGCACGGGCTTTCCACACCAGACGATCATCGCAACCGGCGTGACGCGCGATGGGCGCTTCGTATCCGGCGCAGTGCCTGGAGGGCACGCCGATGTGGGTGGTGGCAACGAGGCCTCAGGACTCCAGGCCATGAACTTCAACATCGTCGCCGACACGCTCAACGCCACCAGCGACGTCCCGCTGTTCAAGCTGCGCGAGTTGCCGCGGCACATCGACGACTACCGCATCACGCAGGCCGGTGGCCCCACCGCGGGCTACGGCTTGGCCATGGACCGCGACGGCCGGCGCAACCTGCGCGAGGAACTGGCGAACTGCAAAGTGGTCGACCCGTGCCGCGAGGCAGAGCCGGTCAACGCGGACCTCGCCGCCCGCCTCGAATGGCGCGAGGTGGTAACCACCTGGCGCGTTCCGAAGATCGAGGAGCTCGAGCGTGCCAACCAGCCGGCGCGCCCCGAGACAACGCGTGGAGCGACGCAGCGCGGCCCCGGCACCGGGCGTGACGCCGGCGATGGACGCGTCACCCCGTCGGCCGAGTCGCCGCAGGCGCGCGCCGAGCAGCAGCTGGATCCATCCGACCGGCGCCTGCTCGACGGCATCCGCCAGTCCATGCGCACGCTGGACCTGTCGCATGGTCGCGCCTACGACGACGCCAGCGAGCGCGCCGCATGGGCCCTCCTGCCGCTGGCCAAGGCGCGCGGCATGACGGAACCCGATCATGCGGTGGTGAGCATCGCGGGCCCGAACACGACGGCGGGCCAGCATCTGTTCCTGGTCCAGGGCGCACTGGACGATCCCGGCAAGCTGCGCGTGCACATGGACACCGTGCAGGCCATGCAGACGCCGATCGAGACGTCTTTCGCCCGCGTGCAGGACGTATTCCAGCAGCAGTCACTGGCCGAATCGCAGCGGTTGCAGTCCATGGACCAGGAGCGCGCACAGGCCTTGCGCATGCAGATGTAACGCGAGCCCGGTTCGCGCCGTGCCGGCCGGTTTGGATCCGTCAGACGCACACAACGCTTGCTTCGACGTGGTGCGCCCGGCGTCGTCTCTACCGACGAGCGGCTCGCTGTCGGCATCCTGGCTGCAATGTTCGCGTTGCACGGGCCGGCCTTCCATCCTCGAGCCTCCGCCCGGCACCGCACGCCCGGGACGACGACGGGCATCGCCCGCCGCCGCCCCGTGCCGTCACACCGCGCGGTTGCGCTGACCGTCCTGCTGGGCCGCATCGACCGTCGCAGCCGTCGCATTCGTCGGCAACGCGGCCACGACGCGCAGCCCCGAATCCACCTCGATCGCGGCCGTATCCACCCGCACGCGCCGCGCTGCGGGTCCTTCGCCCTGCACCGCGAAGACCGTGTTTTCGTGCAGGCCGGCCACCACCGACACCGGCTTGCCGGCATCGAACCTGCCGCGAACCGTCGCGTCGAGCAACGCGGATGCGGTGTCGCTCGCAGGTGCCGAGGTCTTGCCAGTGCCGAGCGCATTCACGCCCTCCAGCAGCGTGCCGTAGCGCGCACGCAGGGCGGGGTCCGCGATGGCATGCGCGATGTCGACCCCATCGTCACCCTGCGCCCGGCGCTGCGGAGGCGGCGCCAGCCCGCGGAAGCGCTGCTCCACCAGGCGCGTGATCACGTCCATGTGCGGGCTGCTGTCCTGCGGCGCGCCGTGGTTGTCCACGCCGTTCCAGCCGACCCCGCGCATGTTGAAGTTGGTGGTCACGCCCTCGCGCTTGTTCGGGTCCGCATGCCCCGGCCCCGGGTAGTTGCCGCGCCCGATCGCCGCGCGGATCACCCCGTCGCCGGCGATCGAGAAATGCGTGTGCGCGAACTGCACGCCGTTGGCCTGCGCGCCGCGCGCGGCGAACGCCGGGTTCTCCTCGCCCCACGTGTACGCGGGCGTGGACAGCGTGACGTTGTGGATGGCCGCGTTGCCGATGCCGCGCTGCCTGAGCCCCAGCGCCGTCTCGTCGGACGCCAGCAGCGCCACGTTGCCGCCGTGGCTGAAGCCCGTGTACATGATGACCACCGGCTTGTTGCGGTCCAGCCGCCCGCTGGCGTACGCATCGTCGAGCGTGCTGAGCGTGTGCGCGGTGAGCCGCCCCGACGCGACCTCCCGCCACTGCGTGTTGTTCTGCGTGGGCGACAGGTCCGACCAGTCGAAGCTGGTGTCGATGATCGCCTTGCCGACGTTGCGGTGGTTGGACAGCGTGGACCCGATGCGCTCGGTCACCTCGCGCACGTTCTGCGGCCCGTTGTTGGTGCCGTGCACGCCGATCACCAGCAACTGCGTGTCGGGCCCGTAGGGCCGCCCGCCCTGCGCCGATGCCAGCAACTGCGCGGCATCGTCCCCCCCGATCGCGGGCGTGGCGGACGGGGAGCGGGTGGATGGAGCGGAAGACGATTCGATGGCCATGCGCGAACTCCTTGCGTCTGATCACTGGGTGCAGGCCCCGCGGCGCTGCGGCCGCCTGTTCCTCGGGGGCCCTCGGTGTGCGATGCACCGGCGTGCGGGCATCGCGGGCCGAACGTAGCACTGGGGGGTTAACGAATCGCAAGGCGCTCGTTCGATGTGCGTTGCCGAGCGTGAACAACGGTCCGGATTCGTGGCACACACCCACGCTGTATCCGCTGCCTCGCCGTGACCGATGCCCGCTGGCCGTCCGATCGGCAAGGCATCATCGCGGCCCTGGACAACGTGGAGGGGGCCACATGACCGCATCGCCGCTTCGATTCCCTGCCTGGTGGCCGCTGATCTTCGCTACCGCAGGGTTGGTCGCGTGCGCGCCTGCGACATCTCCAGAGCCCACGCCCGCATCGCGCCCCCCGCAGGCAGGCCAGCCGCTGGACCCCGCCGAAACCGCCGTCCGCATGGCCGCGTTGCAGGGCGCCGCCGTCGCCGGCGACCAGGACGCGGTGCGCCGCAACTTCGAGGCCATGCATGGCGACCTGATGCGCGCCACGAAGATCCCCGACGCCACCCGCCGCATCGACCCGGAAGCCGCCCGCACCGCGGCCCGCGCCGTCCTCGGCGTGCGCAGCGTCGCGTGGATCGACCGCGAGAATCTTCTGGCCCTGGTGGATGGCCCCGCCTACCGCACGCAGCCCACGCTCGACACCATCTGCCTGCAGCTCGAACCGCTCGGCGACACCCTCGCTGTCGTGGTGAACCTCCAGGACGCCACCGCCCGCAGCGGCGACGCGCTGGAAGTGCTCAGCCGCAACTGCCAGCTCGCCACGGGCGATTGGGCTTTCATGCAGCGCAACCGGCAGGTGGATGTCGTTGCGCCTGCGATACGGGCGCAGTACCGCGCCAATCAGGATGTGATGCATCGCGCTCAGGTGAGCAAGACACATGACGACGCCGCCAATGCCGCTGCGCTCGAGGCAATCCCCGAGATGTGAGGGCCCTGCGACAATGCCGCCCCATCGATTTAAGTCGCCCAGCGTTAGGCCCGGCAATGTCTCTGGAATCACAGGCAGCGAAGTTCATCGAAACCCTCAAGGCGCTCGGCGGTTCCGCCGGCAACGGCAGCCTGGGTCGCCAACTGGGCTGGACCGACAGCACCTACCTGCGCGTCAGGGCGCACTTGGTCGAGGCGGGCATGATCGTTCCGGGTCGCGGTCGTGGCGGCTCCGTCGCACTTGCTAGCACGGCACCTGCCAAGGCGAAAACGGCAGAGCGCAAGTCGCGCGCCAAGGTGACAAAGGCGAAGCCTTTGAACGGCAAGAACGGCAACGGCGGCAGCTACAGCCAGGCCTTCAACAGCATTGACAAGGCCATGCGCAACGACGAAGGCCTTGCATCCGAGCTCGACTACGCCGAACAAACATCGTGGCTGCTGTTCCTTAAGTACCTGGATGACATGGAGCACGAATGGGCCGATGAAGCGGCGCTCACAGGCAAGGCCTACACGCCAATCCTCGCCAAGCCCTACCGCTGGCAGGACTGGGCCGCGCCCAGGACCGCCGACGGCAAGCCGGACCTCAATGCAAAGACCGGCGCTGACCTGATCGACTTCGTCAACGGCAAGCTGGTCCCGCACCTGAAGTCGTTCAAGGACAGCAGCGTCGATGCAGACTCGCTGCAGTACAAGATCGGCGAGATCTTCTCGGAGGTCGCCAACCGCTTCCGCTCCGGCTACACGTTGCGCGACGTGCTGCAGATCGTGGACACGCTGAGCTTCGGAAGTTCCGAGGCCAAGCACGAGCTGTCCGACCTCTACGAAACCCGCATCAAGCGCATGGGCAATGCCGGGCGCAACGGCGGCGAGTACTACACGCCGCGCCCGCTGATCCGCGCCATGATCCAGGTGGTGCAGCCGCAGATCGGCGAGACCATCTACGACGGCGCCTGCGGCAGCGCGGGCTTCCTGTGCGAGGCCTGGGAGCACCTGCGCCGCGCCGACCTGTCCGCCAAGGACTGGGACACCCTGCAGCGCAGGACTTTCTACGGGCAGGAGAAGAAGTCGCTGGCCTACGTGCTAGGCGTGATGAACATGATCCTCCACGGGATCGACGCGCCCAACATCCGCCATGCCAACACGCTGTCGGAAAACGTCATGGACATCCAGCAGAAGGATCGCCACGACATCGTGCTGGCCAATCCGCCGTTCGGCGGCGGCGAGCGCCCGGAGGTGCAGCAGAACTTCCCGATCCGCTCCTCGGAGACGGCCTACCTGTTCCTGCAACACTTCATCCGCAAGCTCAAGGCCGGTGGGCGCGCGGCCATCGTCATCAAGAACACCTTCCTCAGCAATACCGACAACGCCAGCGTGGAGCTGCGCCGCGAGCTGCTGGCCAGCTGCAACCTGCACACCGTGCTGGACTGCCCGGGCGGCACCTTCCAGGGCGCGGGCGTCAAGACCGTTGTGCTGTTCTTCGAGAAGGGCGCGCCCACTCGCAAGATCTGGTACTACCAGCTCGATCCCGGCCGCTCGCTGGGCAAGACGAATCCACTGAACGATGCCGACCTGTCCGAGTTCATTGCGTTGCAGAAGACCAAGGCGGCTAGCGAGAAGAGTTGGATGGTGGATGTGGCCGATGTGGATACCGCCACCTGCGACATGTCGGTGAAGAACCCGCACGCACCAGAGGCAGCACCGCAGCGCACGCCGCAACAGATCATCGACGACATGCTGGCGCGCGATGCGGAGACGGCGAAGTTGCTTGTGCAGGTCAGGGGGATGTTGTGACGCTTACGGCGGATCCGACGCTATCGCCTAAGTCTTTTCCGTTGGTAGAGATCGGCGATCTGGTCGAGTTCCGGCGCGGGCTCACCTACAAGAAATCAGATGAGGTCGAGTCCTCGAACACGGGTGTCCTGCGTGCGAACAACGTCGATCTCGCAACGGGCCAACTCGATCTATCCGACATTCGCTACCTGACTGACAAGGTCGAAGTGCCGCAAGCAAGAAAGCTCGCGACCGACTCATTGTTGATTTGCACCGCTAGCGGCAGTCGCGCGCATTTGGGCAAGATGGCGCACATCGCCAACGCGCCCGATCTCGCATTCGGCGGATTCATGGGGTTGTTGGTTCCGAAGCCGGAAGTGTCGGCTCGGTATATCTGGTACTTCTCAAGGTCGGAGGCTTATCGCGACTACCTAGATTCGCTAGCCCCAGGTGCCAACATCAACAACCTGCGCTTCGACGATCTCGCGGGCTTGGTACTACCGCTGCCGTCGATAGACGAACAGAAGCGCATCGTCGCGGTGCTGGATCAGGCCTTCGCCGCCCTCGACCGCGCCCGCGCCAATGCCGTAGTCAACGTCGTAGACGCGGAAGAGATCTTCCTGCGCGCCACTGAGAAGGTGTTGGAAGACTTGATTCGCGAAGGCAGTACAAGGCCGCTGGCTGACGTTGCTGAGCATTGCCTCGGAAAGATGCTGGACAAGAACAAGAATACCGGTCGCGCTCGACCCTATCTGCGCAACATCAACGTGCGTTGGTTCGAGGTTGATCAATCCGACGTCCTCGAAATGCGAATCGAGGACTCAGAAGTCGAACGGTACTCTGTCCGTCGTGGCGACCTGCTGATCTGCGAGGGCGGATATCCAGGGCGCGCCGCAATCTACGACTCTGATGAGCCCACCTTCTTCCAGAAGGCTTTGCACCGGGTTCGCTTCGAATCAGCAGGCTTGGCAAACGTCGTCATGTATTGGTTGTACGTACAGTCGAAGACGGGCGCGTTGAACGAGCACTTCTCTGGCACCGGGATTCAACACTTCACCGGACAAACGCTGGCTCGCTTCCATGTTCCGGTGGCAAGCGAGAGGGCAATGAGAGACGCGGCACACCGCTTAGGCGAGCTTCGCATTGCGCTCGATGAACTTTCGACTGAACTCAAGCGCAAGCAAGCCGATATCACTGACCTCCGCCAATCCCTGCTGCAAGCCGCCTTCTCCGGCCAGCTGACCTGATAGGTTGCCGCCATGACCGGCCGCTACGCCACGCACGGAACGGAAGGTCAGGCCCAGCCCGGCTCGCGCGGGCGCGTGCTCGCCAACCGTCTTGGCATCGTCCGGGCGCGGAACATGCAGGTCGCGGAAACCGCCGCGTTGCTGCAGTTGACCGACGATCTGCTGGGAGAGATCACGGAAGACCAGCGCTTCACGGGTGACGACCTTTGCGCGTGGCATCAGCGCTGGCTGGGTGGCATCTACGACTGGGCCGGCCGCTATCGCCAAGTCAACATGAGCAAGGACGGGTTTCCGTTCGCCGCTGCACGCTTGGTACCCGGCCTGATGGCGGACTATTCACGCACCGTGCTCGCATCGCGCACGCCGTGTTCGGGCATGGATGACGCGCGGCTGGTGCAGGCGCTTGCACGCACGCACGCCGAATTCATCCTGATCCATCCGTTCCGCGAGGGTAATGGACGGCTGGCGCGCCTGCTCAACACGATGATGGCCCTGCAGGCGGGCCGGCCCTTGCTGGACTTCGACGGGATCCGGGGCGCTGCCAAACGGCGCTATATCGCTGCAATACATGCCGCGCAAGCCACCGACTACCGGCCACTTGAAGATGTCTTCGCAGCGGTGCTGCGTCGGACTTGGCGAACGGCTACTTCTTCTTCCGGGGGAGCGGATCGTTGAGCACGACCGTCCGCGAAGCACCTTTCGCCTTGGTCAGAAAACGACCGTCCACCGCGCTGCGGAACGTCGCCGCGGAGACCCCTTCGATGGCGGAGGAACTGCGCACGTTTCGTTCCACGGCCGCCTTCCGGCTGGCGGGAGCCTGAAGGTGGCGATTGCTGGCGGCGAGGGATTTCATGGGACCAGACTAGCACCGCCCCGCTGTACCTGCCTTGGATCCAGGCGCCCCACAAAAGTGAAAGGCCCCGGTGATCGCACCGAGGCCATGACGTCGGCCGGGAACCCCCAACCCACGTGCGCTGAGTCTGCGTTCCTGCTGCAAGGATGCAAGTCGGGCGGGGCAGTCGATGGAAGGCAACAACGCGGGCGGTTACAGTCGTGACCATGCACGAAACCGAAGCCGACACCCGCGCCAACCGCATCGACCCGGTGTTGCGCGAGGCCGGCTGGGGCGTGGTGGACGGCGCGCATGTGCATCGCGAACTGATATGCCCCGGCCGCATCCTGGCCGGCGGCCAGCGCGGCACCGCACTCTCGGCGGATTATGTACTGAGCTTTCGCGGCCGCAAGCTGGCGGTAATCGAGGCCAAGCGTGTCGGTGTGGGGCATACCAGCGGCGTCGGCCAGGCCAAGGACTACGCCGGGCGACTCAAGGCGCGCTTTGCGTACGCTACCAACGGCATCGCCTGGTACGGCATCGACATGCAGACCGGCGTGGAGGGCGATATCGCCCTGCCGTTCCCTGCGCCTGATGATCTCTGGTTGCGTTGCTTCCCCGAAGGCAACGACTGGCGCGAGCGCTTCGGCGCGGTGCCGTTCGAGACCGGTGGCGGCAAATGGCAGCCGCGATACTACCAGCACAACGCGATTACAGCCGTGCTGGATGCCATCGCCCAGGACAAGGACCGCATCCTGCTGACCTTGGCCACCGGCACGGGCAAGACTTCCATCGCCTTCCAGATTGCGTGGAAGCTGTTCCATGCCAGGTGGAACCTCAGCCGCGACCCGGTGCGCCGGCCGCGCATCCTGTTCCTGGCCGACCGCAACATCCTGGCCGACCAGGCCTACAACGCGTTCAGCGCGTTCCCGCCCGATGCGCTCAGCCGCATCCGGCCGGGCACCCGCCCGCGCAACGCCAGCGTGTTCTTCACCATCTTCCAGACCTTCATGACCGGCGATGTGCAGTCGGACGAGCCGCAGTTCACCTTCGAAGGCTACGAGCCGGATTTCTTCGACTTCATCGTGATCGACGAATGCCACCGCGGCGGCGCGCGCGACGAAAGCAGCTGGCGCGGCATCCTGGAGTACTTCAAGCCTGCGGTGCAGTTGGGCCTGACCGCCACGCCCAAGCGCGATGTCAACGTGGACACCTACGCCTACTTCGGCGAGCCGGTCTATACCTACGCGCTGAAGGAAGGCATCGGCGACGGTTACCTGACGCCGTTCAAGGTGCGGCAGATGGCCTCGACCATGGATGAGTACAAATTCTCCGATGGCGACGAAGTGCTAGCCGGCGAGCTGGACCGGGACAAGACCTACACCGAGGCGGATTTCAATACCAAGCTGGTGATCGACCAGCGTGAACAGAGCCGCGTGCATGAGTTCATGGACCAGATCGACCAGCGGCAGAAGACGCTGGTGTTCTGTGCCACCCAGGACCACGCCGCGCGCGTCCGCAACTTCATCAATCAGGTCAAGGACAATCCGGACCCGCACTACTGCGAGCGCGTCACCGCCGACGACGGCGAACTGGGCGAGCGGCACCTCCGCGAGTTCCAGGACAACGAGAAGACGCTGCCCACCATCCTGACCACCTCGCAGAAGCTCTCGACTGGCGTGGATGCACGTAACGTCCGCAACATCGTGCTGCTGCGCCCGATCAAGTCGATGGTGGAGTTCAAGCAGATCATCGGGCGCGGCACCCGCACCTTCGAGGGCAAGGACTACTTCACCATCTACGACTTCGTGAAGGCCTACGAGCACTTCAACGATCCGGAATGGGATGGCGAACCACTGCCGCCCGATACGCCCGGCGATCCGCGCGCACCGCGTGGGGAGGGTGACGACACGCGGCCGCCGGCAAGGACGAACGGGAACGGCGGCGTCGAAGAGCCACCGCCACCCGAGCGGGTTGTGGTCAAGCTCTCCGATGGCAAGGAGCGCAGCATCCGCTACATCGGCGCGACCACGTACTGGCATGAGGGCCGACAGATCACGGCGCAGGAGTTCATGGCGCAGCTGTTCGGTGACCTCGGCGGTTTGGTCTCTGACGAGGACGAACTGCGTGCCATCTGGAGTGATCCGGACCGGCGCGAGTCCTTCATTCAACGACTCGCCGATCTCGGTTACGACAGCGAACGGCTGGACGACATGCGCCGTCTGATCGACGCCCCGAACAGCGACATTTTCGACGTTCTGGCATACGTGCGATTCACGCTGGAACCATTGGCGCGATCACAGCGGGTTCGCCATGCAGTTGCTGACGGGCTGCCCGGATACGAGCGGGAGATGCGGGCGTTTCTCGAGTTTGCACTCGGGAATTACGAGCGCAATGGCATCGGTGAGCTAGCCAGCAGCAAGATGCCGGACCTGCTGCGTATTCGCTACGGGGGCGTGAACGATGCAAAGCGCGTGTTGGGGAGCGTCGAGCAGATCCGTCATGCCTTTCTCGAGATCCAGCATCGGCTGTTCCACCAACACTGACGATGCGTCTGCAGAGGCACTGAGATTCGGATGTCGATCGGGGTGGTAGATGGGCCGTCCCGCGGCAATTCAGTTGCGGGCGAAGTCAGGCGAATCCCGGTCCATCAAGACGCTGCACTGGCATCGCGAGCAAAGGAGTGCACATGAACCGGCTGTCGGCCCTGATTTGTGCCCTGCTCCTGGTTTCTGGGTGCGCGACTACGCGCGGGGTCAACGCCATTCCGCCTACCACGGCGGGTGATGGCCTGCGGGCCAGTTATGAGGCGTGCCTCGGAGCGGCAGGCGGGGTCGTCTTCGCGAGCCAAGGCTGCATCGAGGCGGAAGACCGATACCAGCGCGGCCTGTTGGTCGAAGCGGGACGACTGCTGCGTGCTGGGAATGATGACGTTGCATTTCGCGTCTACGAGACCGACAAGCAGCAATGGGACGCCATCACCGCGGTCGAGTGCCGATGGGATGCATAGACTGAAGGCCAAGGCCAACGTCTTGCTGCGAACGACTGCGCCCTTCGGCGCTTGGCGGGCTGGGTGGGCGAAGCACAGCGTCGTCTGAAGTAACCCTGCTGCGCACACCACGCCGGCGTCAGGCGCGACACAACGCACTCGGTTACGATCCGGCAACCAGCGGATCTGCGCGCGTCAAGGAGCGACATATGAAGAGCATGACTGTTTCTGTCGCAGCTTCCCGCAAGCGCCAGTGCGCGGCACTGGTGTGCTGCATGGGACTCGCTCTGACTGCTTGTGCGAAACGCGAGGTGGTACCGCGGGGCGCTTCGGTGGCAGCCCCCTTACCTGTTACCGCCGTCAATCCAGCTTCGTACCCGGACGCATTGCTTGGGATCTGGCGCCTTATGCCAGGAGGGTGCGATGGCGTGGACAACCCGGACGCCGATGGCGTGCTGCGGATCGAAGCTGACACGGCTCACGGGTACGAATCCGGCTACAAGCCGCGCGCCGTCGAGACGGAAGTGGAAGGTCGCCGCTGGCGGGTCAGCGTCGAGGAGCTCTACGGCGGCATGCCGGGCACGCTCGAATGGCAGACCATCACGCTCGAGCAGGATCGGCTCGTGATCGAAGGCGAGGGCCATCGCGAGGAGTACCGACGCTGCCCGCGCCGCTGACCGTTCGTTTTTGCCACCGACAAGGACACCGATATGGAAAGGGAAGACCCACGCGTATATCTGCTCAAGCAGTACGTGTACGACCGGGCGCATGGGGAGCGCAATGAGTGGTTCGAGTCGCTGGACGACCTCGTGACCCACCACCCCTTCGCAAACGTCAACGCACGGATGCAGGCGGGGGTGCTGGCTGGCGTCGAGAAGCCGCACAAGCGCTCGCACGCATTCATGGGTGGCGAGTTCCAGGAGATCGAGGCGTTACGGACGGACGAGTACCGTGCGCTGGACAAGGATCAGGTCCTGCTCGTCAAGGACTTCATCCTGAGCGACCGGCCTCCGGAACGACACGAAACACGGGCGGTGGATGTACCGTCCCCGGTTGCTGGCGTGATCGGGCGGGTGGATGCAAGGAACGGCTTGGTGGACGTGTGCGATCCCGCCACCGGCGGGGTGATCGCACGCATCAGGCATCTGGAGCCGATTGCGGTGTCCAAGGGAGATCTGGTCGACTATGGCCAGGCCCTCGGGACGCAGAACAATGCCGGCCTCGGCCCGAAAGATGGCGTCCACGTCCATCTCGAGATGGACACGCGCTACTACCAGCAGTTCGAGAACTACATTGCCGACCTGCAGTCGGGTCGCTTGCCTGTCCAGGCGTCCCTTCGATCGGGGCTCGTGGCGCGCGATGTGGTGGACGATGCAGTCGCGAGGCTGGGCGAGCGCGGCGAGCGTGTGGAAGTACTGCAGCGCGCCTTGGCGTTGGATGGTTACCGCGCCTCCGATGGCAGCTCGATCCCCGTTGATGGTGTGTATCGCCCCAACATGCAGGGCGCGGTTCTCGCCTTCCAGCAGGATCATGGTCTGGCGCAGACGGGCGACATCGATGCCAACACCTACGAGATCGCGCGCCGGCTTTCGCGCGATATGCAGCTTGCACCTGTGCCACCGCGCGATGCGTTTGGCTCCCCTCTGCTGGACGCGCCTCCAGGGTCGATGATCGATAGCTTGAACGGGGTCCGGTACGAGCGCCCCATCGAGCAACGGCGCCCGCTGCAGGAATCGGCGCCTCCGCTCGACGAAGACCCCGCCAACACGGGACGAAAGGCGGATCCCGCGCATCGGCACCACGGTGCGGGTGCGCTGCCGGAGTATCTCCAGCGTGGCGACCCTCAGGCAGCAGCGCGTCCGGAAGACCGCCTGTCACCGGAAGACCGGGCATTGCTCGGCCGCATCCGCGAATGCATGCACGGGCTTGACCGCGCGCACAACCGCACGTTCGACGATGCCGGTGAGCGTGCCTGCTGGGCGTTGCTGCCACTGGCCAAGGAGCGTGGCATCACGAATCCGCAGCACGCCGTGGTGAGCATTGCCGGCCCCAATACCAAGGCGGGCGAGTTTCTTTTCCTCGTGCAGGGCGCGCTCGACAATCCGGCGCATCTGCGCACGCAGATGAAGACGATGGATGCCATGCAGACCCCGATCGATTCATCGCTCGCCCGGGTCGAGCAGGTCAACCAGGACCAAACGCGTCGTCAGGCGATCGAACCGCTGCAGGAGGCTGTCCAGACTCAGGCCGCGGCACATCGGTTGGCTTGAACGAGAAGACATAGCCTGCGCGGCGATCGCCGTGTTTGGCGCAAACCATCACGCTGATCTGATGGATGACCCCGGACATCCGCACCCACCTGCAATCACCACCGTGTCTGTGGGCGACGGTGCTCGCTGATTTCTCCACGCGCCGCACGGGGCTGCGGGCAAGGCCCACGGGGGATCGGTTCGCGCAGCCGGTCCGGAGTGTGCCACATTTGTGCTACGTTCCATCAAGCGACCATCACCCAGGAGCGGCCGCATGAGCACCACCACCATCCGTTTGCCTGAGGAACTCAAGGCCCGCATCGCCCAGGCGGCGAAAGCGGCTGGCACCACCTCGCACAACTTCATCCTTGAAGCGATCGCGGAGAAGGCGGAGCTGGCCGAGCAGAGCGCCGCATTCCACGCGTTGGCGGACCAGCGTTACGCCGACTTCCTTGAAACCGGCGAAAGCATCCCGTGGGATGACGTGCGGACGTGGCTCAGTCAGCGGCTCGCCGGGGAAAAAAAGCAGGGGAAGCGTGCACGGCCGCGGACGCAGGGCAGATAGGTGGCGCGCGTCCGCCTGGCGCCCGGCGTAATCGACGATCTGGACAGGATCGTGGAGCACCTGCACCAGCACGAGGCCGACAATGCCGCAGGCAAGATCGAGCAGATCATCAGCGCCCTTGACGTCCTGATGGATAACCCAATGATCGGTCGTCCCGCGGGAGACGACCGGCGCGAACTGCTGATCGGTCGAGACGCGCGTGGTTACGTTGCCATGTACCGCTACCTGGCCGTGATCGACACGGCGCTGATGCTGGCAATTCGCGCACAGCGCGAGGCAGGCTACGCGCGCCCATGATCCGGAATGAACCGTCGACCTGGATGAGGCCGTTCCGGGTCGTCAGTGAAGTTCACGCCGGGGGTGTTGATGAATCCCCGTGACATCCCGAGTCGCCTGCAGCTGCCCCCCGGCCCATGGACAACGGTGCTGGACGGCCTGTGCGCACGCTTCCCGGCAATCACGCGCGAGGTGTGGGTGGATCGCTTCGCGCGCGGGCGGGTGGAGGATGCGGCGGGGGTGCCACTGGCGGTGGATGCGCCGTATCGAGTGGGGTTTGAGCTGCGGTACTTCCGCGAGGTGGTGGACGAGGCCGTGGTTCCGTTCGAGGCCACCGTGCTGCATGCGGATGCGCACCTGGTGGTGGTCGACAAGCCGCATTTCCTGCCGGTGACACCCGCCGGCCGCTTCGTGCGGGAGACGGTGCTGGGGCGGCTGATGGCCACGTATGGACCGGACCTGGTGCCGCTGCATCGCATCGATCGCGAGACGGCGGGGCTGGTGCTGTTCTCGGTCAACGCGGCCACGCGCCGCGCGTACCAGGCGCTGTTCCGGGAGCGGCGCATCCGGAAGATGTACGAGGCGATCGCGCCGGCACTGCCGGGGGTAGTGTTCCCGCACGTGCGCAGGTCGCGGATCGAGCGGGGGACGCCGTTCTTCCGCATGCAGGAGGTCGATGGCGTGGCCAACAGCGAGACGCGCATCGAGGTGCTCGCGCGCGAAGGCGATGCGTGGCGGTATGCGCTCGAGCCGGTGAGCGGGCGCAAGCACCAGTTGCGCGTGCACATGGCGGCGCTGGGGGCGCCGATCGTGGGGGATCGGTTGTATCCGGAGCCGGTCGACGTGGCGGACGACGACTATTCGCGGCCGTTGCAACTGCTTGCGAAGTCGTTGGTGTTCGTCGATCCGTTGAGCGGCGTCGAACGCGGGTTCACGAGCGGACGGTGCCTGTCGGGTGCCTCGGTTGCGCTGGCTGGTCCGTAGCCGGGGTGGTGCTGCAGGCGATACCGCGGGGCTTTGGGTGACGGCCCCGGGTATCGCCTGCAGCTCCGCCCGGGCTACGTGCTGCGTAGTGACGCATGGCGCGGTGGGCCAAGGCACACCTATGACGCTGCGGCGCGCTCGCGGGCGATGGCGCGCCAGCCGATGTCGTGGCGGTGGAATTCGCCTGGCCAGCTGATGCCCGCCACCGTCGCGTAGGCGCGCGCCTGTGCGTCGGCGACGGTGTCGCCGAGGGCGCACACGCACAGCACGCGGCCGCCGGTTGTGACGGGGTGCTCGCCCTCGAGCCGGGTGCCGGCGTGGAAGACCTTGGTGCCGGGCAGGTCGGGGGCGTCGAGGGTGTTGATCGCGTCCCCGGTGCGCGGCGTGTTGGGGTAGCCCTCGGCGGCCATCACGACGCCGAGCGACGGGCGCGGGTCCCACTGCGCGTCGACGCTATCCAGGCGCGCGTCGATCGCCGCTTCGACCAGCTCCACCAGGTCGGACTGCAGGCGCAGCATCACCGGCTGGGTTTCGGGGTCGCCGAAGCGGACGTTGAATTCGATGACCTTGGGCGCACCACCCGCATCGATCATCAGGCCGGCGTAGAGGAAACCGGTGAACGGCACGCCATCGCTGGCCATGCCGCGCACGGTAGGCATCACCACCTCGCGCATCACGCGCGCGTGCACTTCGGGCGTGACCACCGGCGCGGGCGAGTAGGCGCCCATGCCGCCGGTGTTGGGGCCGGTGTCGCCGTCGCCGACGCGCTTGTGGTCCTGGCTCGTGGCCATCGGCAGCGCGTGCGTGCCGTCGACCATGCTGATGAAGCTGGCTTCCTCGCCTTCGAGGAACTCCTCGATCACCACGCGCGCGCCGGCGTCGCCGAAGGCGTTGCCTTCGAGCATGTCGCGCACGGCGGCCTCGGCCTCTACGAGGGTCATCGCGACGATGACGCCCTTGCCGGCGGCCAGGCCGTCGGCCTTGATCACGATCGGCGCGCCTTTCTCACGGATGTACGCCAGCGCGGCGTCGAGTTGCGTGTGCACCGCGTAGTACGCGGTGGGGATGCCGTGGCGGGCGAGGAAGTCCTTGGCGAAGGCCTTGCTGCCTTCCAGCTGCGCGGCCGCCGCGGTGGGCCCGAAGATGCGGTGGCCGCGCGCGCGGAAGGCATCGACCACGCCGGCCACCAGCGGTTGTTCCGGGCCGACGACGGTGAGCGCGATGCCTTCGCGCATCACCAGCGCAAGCAGGGCGTCGATGTCGGTGGCCTTGATGTCGACGTTGCGGCACTTGTCTTCCGTTGCCGTGCCGCCGTTGCCGGGGGCGACCAGCACTTCGGACACGCGCGGCGATTGCGCGAGCTTCCACGCCAGTGCGTGTTCGCGGCCGCCGGCACCGATGACGAGGAGTTTCATGGGGTGCGTGTTCCTTGGCTCGTCGTTCCCGCGCAGGCGGGAACCCATGGACGTTGTGCAGTGGAGGGCCGTGGGCGCAGCACCGAGCGTGCCGGAGCAACGTCCATGGATCCCCGCCTACGCGGGGATGACGGTAATGGATATGCGGGATGTGCCATGGGGTTGTGGAAATGCCTGCTCTGCAGCGCAAGCGAGAGGCGAAGTCGCTGGGCCCCTGCTTTTGCAGGGGCGACGGCGGGGGGGGGGTCAGTGGCGGAAGTGGCGAACGCCGGTGAACACCATCGCGATGCCGTGTTCGTCGGCCGCGGCGATCACCTCGTTGTCGCGCATCGAGCCGCCGGGCTGGATGACCGCGCGGATGCCGGCGGCGGCGGCGGCATCGATGCCGTCGCGGAAGGGGAAGAACGCGTCGGAGGCCATCACCGCTCCTTCGACGACGAGGCCGGCATCGGCCGCCTTGATGCCGGCGATGCGCGCCGAATACACGCGGCTCATCTGCCCGGCGCCGACGCCGACGGTGGACAGGTCCCGCGCATAGACAATGGCGTTGGACTTGACGAACTTGGCCACCTTCCACGCGAACAGCAGGTCGCCGAACTGCGCCTCGGTCGGCGCGAGCCTGGTGACCACCTTCAACTCCTCGCGCGTGACCACGCGGTCGTCGGCGGTCTGCATCAGCAGGCCCGAGCCGACGCGCTTGGTGTCGATGAAACCGGGCGAGGGCGGTGCCAGCGGGATGCGCAGCACGCGCACGTTAGCCTTTTTGCGTGCGTAGTCGAGCGCGCCGTCCTCGTAGTCGGGCGCGATCAGCACCTCGACGAACTGGCGGTCGAGGATCGCCTTGCAGGTCGCGGCATCGAGCGGGGTGTTGAAGGCGAGGATGCCGCCGAAGGCGCTGGTGGGGTCGGTCGCATAGGCGCGCTCGTAAGCCTCGAAGCAGCCCGCGCCCACCGCCACGCCGCAGGGATTGGCGTGCTTGACGATCACGCAGGCCGGCGCGTCGAACTGGCGCACGCATTCCCACGCCGCATCGCTGTCGGCGATGTTGTTGTAGCTGAGCTCCTTGCCCTGCAGCTGGGTGAAGGTGGCGAGCGACCCCGGCGCCGGCCACAGGTCACGGTAGAACGCGGCCTGCTGGTGCGGGTTCTCGCCGTAGCGCAGGTCCATCACCTTGACGAAGTTGCCGTTGGCCTGGCCCGGGAACTGCGACTGCTCTCCGCCGTCGCCCAGCGAGGACAGGTGGTGGCTGATGTGCGCGTCGTACTGGGCGACGTTGTTGAACGCGGCGACCGCAAGCGCGAAGCGCGTCCTGCCCGACAGCGCGCCATCGTTCGCATCGAGCTCGTCGACGAGCGCGGCGTACTGCGACGGATCGGTGGCGACGGCCACGCGGGCGAAGTTCTTCGCGGCCGAGCGCAGCATCGCCGGGCCGCCGATGTCGATGTTCTCGATCACGTCCTCGAAGGTGCTCGATGGATCAATCGACACCTTCACGAACGGATACAGGTTGAGCACCAGCAGGTCGATCGGAACGATGCCGTGCTCGGCCATCACCGCGTCGTCCACGCCACTGCGCCCGAGCAGGCCGCCGTGCACCTTCGGGTGCAGTGTCTTGACGCGGCCGTCCATCATCTCGGGAAAGCCGGTGAGGTCGCTCACGTCCTGCACCGGCAGGCCGGCGTCGCGCAGGACCTTCGCGGTGCCGCCGGTGGAGACCAGCGCGACGCCGTGGCGGTGCAGCGCCTGCGCGAAGTCGAGCAGGCCGGTCTTGTCCGACACGGACAGCAGCGCACGGCGCACGGGAAGGCGGTCGGAAGTCATGCGCGGGGCGGCCGGGACGGGCCGCGAATTGTAGAGGCGCGCCTGCGCGCCTGCGGCTGGCGATGACGCCACGTCGCGTCGGCGTGGACGCGGGCGACGCCGTGCCCGCCGCGCGTGGGCGGGCCGTGTGTGCATGTGGATGTGGGGCGTGTCGAGCAGGCGCGCGGGCGCGCCTCTACGTGCGTGCGGCGCTCAGCCGAGGCCGTAGTCCTTGAGCTTCCGGCGCAGCGTGGCGCGGTGGATGCCGAGCATCGCCGCGGCGCGGCTCTGGTTGCCGTCGCAGTGCTCGAGCACCTCGGCGAACAGCGGAATCTCCAGCTCGCGCAGCGCGATCTCGTAGAGGTTCTCGGTGCCGCTGCCGTTGAGGTCGCCCAGGTAACGCCGGATCGACGTGGCCACGTGGTCACGCAGGGGCACGCGAGGCGTGCTGCGGGCGTCGGTGCGGTCGACGGTGTTCAAACGATTCCCCAGCCTGGACAGGACACACCGCCGGCACCGGCCGGGCGCGACGGGACGCGGAGTCTACAGGCCCGGTGTCGCCGCGGACGGGGCGATCGCGCCGTTCAGCGGAAGTCGAACGCGAAGGCCACCGTCGCCGGCTGCGGCTCGACCACACGCAGGCGTGCGGTGACGGTCTGGCCCGGCGCGATGGCGCGGCGCGATGCATCGCCGGCGTAGTCGCGCGGCGCGAACACGCGCGCGGCGGCGGGGCGGCCCTGCGCGTCGGACAGCACCAGCTGCAGGTGCGGCCACTCCTGCGGCCAGGCGGCGGCGTTGCGGAAGCGCGCGTGCACGTCGAGCTCGCGCGTGCCGGCGACCGGGCGCACGTGGCGCTCGACCATCTCGAACGCGGACGCGTCGCGCCCCGCCGGCAGCGTGCACAGCCCGGCGTCGCATGCACGCGCGAGCACGGGGCGCCAGCGCGGATCCTGCGCGAGCGTGTCGCGCTGGGCGAGCAGCAGCTGCAATGCGAGCAGCGCCGCCAGAGCGGACGCGCCGATGCGCCAGGCCCAGTTGGCGCGCGCGGTGGCCGGTGCACGGCGGCGTCGGGCGAAGCTGGGCGATGCGGTCTTCGGCGCGGCTGCGTCGACCGGGCGCGGTGGCGCGTGCGGGGCCTCGGTGCGCACCGGAGCCGATGCGTCGGTGTCGGGCGCATCGCCAGCGCGCGGGCGTGCATCGGGCGTGGGTTCGACGTGCGGCGCGTCGGATGCGCCGGCGGCGGGGCGATGGGCTGGCTGCGGGCCGGCGGGCGACTGCATTGCAGGCGCATGCATGGCCGGCGTGCCTGCGTCGGGCGTGCCCGGGGGATCCGCGACGTCGTCGGTGTCGCGTGCCGAACGCTCAACGGCCGGCGGCGATGGTCCCTCGGCGACTAGCGCATTCGCCTCGGCTGTCGCGTCACGCGGCGCATCCTGGCCGCGCGTGTCACCTGCCGCGGCGTGCGCGGGCGTGGTCGCCTCGGCCTGCATCGCGGTCTGCGCCTGCGCCTGCGTGCCGACCGGCCCATGGCAGCGCGGGCAGCGTCGCGATGCGGCGTCGGCGCTGGCGATCAGCGCGAGGCGGAAGCCGCAGTGCGGGCAGGGCGCGAACATGCGGCGAGTCTAGCGGCGCGCTAGCGGGCGATGCCGTCGATGCGGACCCAGTCGCCATCGCGGGTGACGCGGAGCGCATCGACATGCGGCGCGTAGGCGGCGAGCACCTCGTCCTGCTGGCCATCGAGGATGCCCGACAGCGCCAGGCGCGCGCCCGGCGCGAGGGTCGCGGTGATCGGGCCCACGAGCTCGACGAGCGCGCTGGCGAGGATGTTGGCGACCACGACGTCGTAGCGCGCGCGCGGCGCCTCGTCGACGCCATGCACGTCGATGAATTCGTCCAGGCCGTTGCGCATGGCGTTGTCGCGCGTGGCGACGAGCGCCTGCGGATCGGTGTCGATGCCGGTGGCGCGCGCGGCGCCCAGCTGCAGCGCGGCCAGCGCGAGGATCCCGCTGCCGCAGCCGTAGTCGAGCACGTGCGCGCCGGGCAGCACGCCCTCGTCGGCCAGCGCGTCGAGCCAGGCCAGGCACAGCGCGGTGGTGGGATGCGTGCCGCTGCCGAACGCAAGGCCCGGGTCGAGCCGCAGCACCGCGGCGTCGGGCACGTTGGCCCCGGGCGGGAGTTCGCGGTTCCACGGCACGATCCAGGTGCGCCGCCCGAACTGCAGCGGGTGGTAGTCGTCCATCCACGCGCGCTCCCAGTCCTGGTCGGGCACGTGGCGCCACGTCGCGGTGCTCCAGTCGGCCTGCGCATCGGAATCGCGCAATGCGGCGAGCACCGCGTCGGCGTCGGCATCGTCGGGAAACAGCGCGGTCAGCACGATCTCGCCCCACAGCGGCTGCTCGCCGACGCCGGGCTCGAAGATCGCCTGCTCGTCGGGCGCGTCGGCGTGCGCGTCGGCCAGCGCGATCGACAGCGCGCCGGCGTCCTCCAGCGCGACCTCGATGCGCGCCTGCGTGGCGTCGGTGCAGGGGATGGAGAGTTCGAGGAAGGGCATGGGCGTCAGACGATCGAGATCGATTTTTCCTTCTGCTCCTTCAGGCGCTTCTCCAGGTAATGGATGTTCATGCCACCGTCCTGGAAGCCCTTGTCGGAGAGGATGCGCTGCTGCAGCGGGATGTTGGTCTTGATGCCGTCCACGACCATCTCCGAGAGCGCCACGCGCATGCGGCAGATGGCCTGCTGGCGCGTGGCGCCGTGCACGATGAGCTTGCCGATCATCGAGTCGTAGTTGGGCGGCACGCGGTAGCCCTCGTAGATGTGGCTGTCCACGCGCACGCCGGGGCCGCCGGGTGCATGGAAATGCGCGATCAGGCCGGGGCAGGGCATGAAGGTGTCCGGGTCCTCGGCGTTGATGCGGCATTCGATGGCGTGGCCGTCGAGGACGATGTCGTCCTGCTTGATCGAGAGCTTGTGGCCGGCGGCGATCATCAGCTGCTCGCGCACCAGGTCGATGCCGGTGATCAGCTCGGTCACCGGGTGCTCGACCTGGATGCGCGTGTTCATCTCGATGAAGTAGAAGCGCCCGTCCTCGAACAGGAACTCGAACGTGCCCGCGCCGCGGTAGCCGATGCGGATGCAGGCCTCCACGCAGACCTTGCCGATCTGCGCGCGCAGTTCGGGCGTGATGCCGGGCGCCGGCGCTTCCTCGACGACCTTCTGGTGGCGGCGCTGCATCGAGCAGTCGCGCTCGCCCAGGTGGATGGCGTTGCCCTGGCCGTCGGCGAGCACCTGGATCTCCACGTGCCGCGGGTTCTCCAGGAACTTCTCCATGTAGACCATGTCGTTGCCGAACGCGGCCTTGGCCTCGGACTTGGTGGTCTGGATGGCGGCGTTGAGGTGGGCTTCGGTGTGCACCACGCGCATGCCGCGCCCGCCGCCGCCGCCGGCGGCCTTGACGATCACCGGGTAGCCGATCTCGCGCGCGATCTTGATGTTGGCGGTCGCGTCGTCGCCGAGAGGGCCCCCGCTGCCGGGCACGCAGGGCACGCCCGCGTCCTTCATCGCGCGGATCGCCTCGACCTTGTCACCCATCAGGCGGATCGTGTCGGCCTTCGGCCCGATGAAGATGAAACCGGACTGCTCGACGCGCTCGGCGAAGTCGGCGTTCTCGGAGAGGAAGCCGTAGCCGGGATGGATCGCCTGCGCGTCGGTGACCTCGGCGGCGGCGATGATCGAGGCCATGTTGAGGTAGCTCTCGCTCGACGGCGCCGGCCCGATGCACACCGACTCGTCGGCCATCGCCACGTGCTTGAGGTTGCGGTCCACGGTGGAGTGCACGGCGACCGTGCGGATCCCCAGCGCATGGCACGCCCGCAGGATGCGCAGCGCGATTTCGCCGCGGTTGGCGATAACGACCTTGTCGAGCATGGATCAGAGCCCTAAAAGCGGGAACGGGGAACGGGGAACAGGGAGGCGGTCATCGCTTGGTTGCTGTTGCACCGATCCGGCAGTCGTGTGCAGGTGCGGGGTTGCGAAAGAGTTCCGGGTGCGGCGCTGCCGCTTCCCTGTTCCCTGTTCCCCGTTCCCGCTTTACCCGATGACGAACAGCGGCTGGTCGAACTCCACCGGCTGGCCGCTTTCGCATTTGATCGCCAGCACCGTGCCGGAGACGTCGGCTTCGATGGGGTTGAACATCTTCATCGCCTCGATGATGCCCAGCGTCTCGCCGGCCTTGACCTGCGCGCCGAGGGTGACGAAGGCGGGCTTGTCGGGCGCCGGGGAGGCGTAGAAGGTGCCGACCATCGGCGCGCGCACGACGTGGCCGTCGGGCAATGCGTGGCCGGCCGGCTTGGCATGCCCGCCGGTGGCCGCCTCGGTGGGCGAATGCATCGGCATCGGCGCGGCCGGGGCGGGCGCGTGGTGCGCGGGGGGCGGCGCGTAATGGACGGCCGGGGCGCCGGTGCCGGCGGGCATGCGCGCGAGGCGCACGGATTCCTCGCCTTCCTTGATCTCGATCTCGTTGAGGTTGGATTCCTCGAGCAGGTCGATGAGCTTCTTGATCTTGCGCAGGTCCATGTGGACTCCGTCAGGGCGTGCGGCCGTCGGCCACGAGTTGGATGAATTCGGCGAGCAGGCGGTCGCCGTGCGGCCATTCGGCGTTGAAGATGGGCTCGGGCGTCTCGTAGCCGGCAAGGTGGAACGTGTCGGTGTTCGAATCGGCGACCAGCAGGTAGAGCAGCAGCGTGTTGGGAAGACGCGACTGGTCGAGCATCCGCACTTCGATGACGTCCAGGCCTGGTTTCATCGTGCGATCGGTGCGCTCGCTGCCCGGGTAGCGTTCGCGCATCACCTCGGCCATGCGCTGTGCGTACGCGAGCGGCGCCATGCCCCGGGTGGCCTGGAAGCGCGCGTGACTGTTGATCGACAGGCCGGTGAGGAAGCCGCCGTTGCTGGCGATGTCCTCCTTGCTGACGAACACCGCGACGTGGCCGGGGCGGACCTCGCGCCGGACGTGCCAGCCGGCCGGTGCGGTCAGCGCGGTCTCCTGCGTGATCGTCGCCGGCGTGGCCAGCGGCTTGACCGGGGGTTGCGTGGCCACCGCGGGCGCGGCGCACAGCGACAGCAGGAGGAGGACGGAAAAACGGGTCATGCGGGCATCCTTGCGTGGGAGTCGAGGTGTGCGAACGCGGCGTCCAGCGCGTAGCGGTAGCTGTCGGCCCCGAAGCCGGCGACGAGGCCGACGGCGAGGTCGCTGAAGTAGCTCTGCCGGCGGAAGGGTTCGCGGGCGTGGGGGTTGGACAGGTGGACTTCGATGAACGGGATGGCCACCGCGGCGAGGGCGTCGCGCAGGGCCACGCTGGTGTGGGTGAACGCGGCCGGGTTGACCAGGATGAAGTCCACCGCGCCGCGTGCGGCCTGGACGCGCTCGACCAGCGCGTGCTCGGCATTGGACTGGAACGAGTCCAGCGCGTGGCCGGCCGCGGCCGCGCGGGTGGCGAGGCCGGCGTCGATCTGATCGAGCGTCGCGTGCCCGTACACCGCGGGCTCGCGCGTGCCGAGCAGGTTGAGGTTCGGGCCGTGCAGGACGAGCAGTCGGGCCATCGGCAGGCGGCGGCGGGCGAGGGCGCGGAGTGTGCGCCGCCGAAGCGGCGGCGTCCACCGTTCCGCGCAACATCGCCGAACTTGGCGGAACTTGCGCGGTGTTGGAGTGGGCGCTCTAGACGCTTGCGTATGGCGACGGGCAGGCCGTAGAGGCGCGCCTGCGCGCTAGGGGTGACGTGTTGGTCGGCGCGCGGCGGGATGCGAAAGCCGCACGGGCACGCGCTTACGGAGAGGCGGCCCAGGCGTCGATCTCGCCCGGGACGAACGGCCCGACCTTGCGCTTGACGATGCGGCCGTGGGCATCGAGCAGGACGGTGTAGGGCAGCACGCCGCGCACGTTGCCCAGGCGCACGCCGGCGTCGCTGGGGCCGGCGGTGTCCAGCACGATGGGGTACCCCACCGGCACGCGCACCAGGAAGTCGGTGACGGCGGCGGCATCGTCCAGCGCGATGCCGACCACCTGCGTGCCGTTCGCCCCCTGCGCCGCGGCGTAGCGGGCCAGTTCGGGCATCTCGATGACGCACGGCCCGCACCAACTGGCCCAGACGTTGATGAGCAGCGGGCGGCCGAGGGTGTCGCCGGGGATGCGCAGGCGGGTGCCGTCCAGGCGTGGCAGGTCGAGGGCGGGCGCGGGGTCGCCGACGTCGGCCACGTTCACGCCCGGTGGCGCCTTGCCACCGGCGCGGGCGTGGCGTTCAAGCAGCGACTGGCCCAGCCCGCTGCGCCAGAACGGCCCGCCGCCATCGACCAGCAGGCCGGCGACGACGCCCAGCACGCCGGCCGCCACCGCGACGGCCAGGACGGTGGCCGTGCCGCGGGTCACGGCGCGGCCGCGGCGCGCAGGGCGTCGCGCACCGTGTCGAGGGTGAGCACGGTGGGCAGCACCTGCGCGGGGCCGTCGCCGGCCGGGTAGACCACGTACAGCGGCACGCCGACGGCGCGATGGCGCTGCAGGAACGCGGTCAGCGCGGGGTCGACATCGGTCCAGTCGCCGACCATGTAGACCGCGTCGGCCTCCTCGAGCGCGGTGCGGAACGCCGCGCGCGAGAGCACCGCGCGTTCGTTGGCCTTGCAGGTGATGCACCAGTCGGCGGTCACGTTGACGAACACCGGGCGCCCGGCGGCGCGCAGCGATGCCAGGCGCGCCTCGGAGAACGCGACGGTGCCGGCGTCCTGCACGGTGGCGGTGGTGGCCGGGCGCGGCAGCCGGTGGATCGCCAGCAGCGGCGCCGCCACCGCGAGCACGCCGACCAGCGCCACCGCCATGCCGCCGCGGTGCCCGGCGTGGCGCGACCGCGTCCACGCCCACGCGGCGAACGCAACGGCCACCGCGGCAACGAGCCACCAGCCCACCGCATCGGCCCCGCGCTGGCGCGCCAGCACCCACGCCAGCCATGCCGCGGTGAGGTACATCGGGAATGCCAGCACCTGCTTGAAGGTGGCCATCCACGGCCCCGGGCGCGGCAGCCGCCGGGCCAACGCGGGCATGAAGCCGATCGCGATGAACGGCAGTGCCAGCCCGAGGCCGAGGGCGGCGAACACCGCCAGCGCGGTCACGGTGTCGGCGGTGAACGCCCACGCCAGCGCCGCGCCCATGAACGGTGCGGTGCACGGGGTGGCGACGACGACGGCGAGCACGCCGGTGGCGAAGTCACCGCTGGGCCCCGCGCGGCGCGTCAGGCCGTCGCCGATGCCCGTCCAGCTGCCGCCGACATGCCACACGCCCGACAGGCTCAGCCCCAGCGCGAACATCAGCAGGCCCAGCGCGGCCACCACCAGCGGCTGCTGCAGCTGGAAACCCCAGCCCAGCGCCAGCCCCGCCTCGCGCAGCGCCAGCGCGGTGGCGCCGAGCGCCAGCATGCTGGCCAGCACGCCGGCGGTGTACCAGAGCGCATGGCGGCGCACGCGCGCCGCGTCCTGCCCGGTGTCGGCCAGCGCGAGCGCCTTGAGCGAGAGCACCGGCAGCACGCACGGCATCAGGTTGAGCACCAGCCCGCCGAGCAGCGCCAGCAGCAGAGCGGTCGCCAGCCCCAGCGCGGTGCCGCGCGGGGCGCCGATGGCGTACGGCGCCGCCTCGCGCGCGCCTGGCCCGGCGATGCCGGGCGCGGATGGCTGCGGCGGCACCGCGGCGTCGGCCTGCGCGGCGCCGGGCTGCGGTGGCGTTGCGGCATCGCCGAACCCGCCCTCGCGCTGCCCCGGCCGCGCGTCCGGCGGCGCCGCCTCCACCGCTTCTACGGGCTCGTCCGTGCCGGCCGGCAGTGCCTGCGCCGCCGGCAACGCGATGCGCAGCGTGCGCGTCATCGGCGGATAGCAGATGCCGCCGTCCTGGCAGCCCTGGAACGTCGCCGTCAGCACCGCCTCGCGGGCGTCGCCGGGGCCGCGGCGCAGCGGCACGCGCACTTCGACCGGATCGAAGTACACCGTGGTGCGTCCGAAGTACGCGTCCTCGTGGCTGCGCCCGGCCGGCCACAGCGGCCGCGCCAGCGCGATGCCGGCGCGCCGTGATGCCGCATCCAGCACCAGCGTGGTGTTGTCTCGATACAGGTAGTAGCCCGGCGCCGGCTGCCAGCGCAGCAGCAGGGTGCGCCCGTCGAGCGCGAGCGCATCGAAGCCGAACGCGCGCTCGGCCGGCAGCGGCAACGCCTGCGCGGTGCGCGGCGCGATCAGGCCGTCGCCGGCGCCCGGGGCGGTGTTGACCAGCCCGGCGCCGCGTCCCGGCAGCAGGCCGGCGAGCGGGGCATCGGCCTGTGAATCGGCCTGTGCATCGGCACCAGCGGCCGGCAGCTCAACGGTGATGCGCCGCGTCTGCGGCGGATAGCACACGCCGACGTCCGCGCAGCCCTGGAACTGCACGGTGAGCACGGTGCGTGCCGCCCGTGGCGTGCCCGGCAGGCGCGCGGTGAGCTGGCCGCGGTAGGTCTCGACGCGGCCGAAGAACTCGTCGGTCTTGGGCGTGCCGCGCGGCATCGACAGCGCGCCCGCATCGAAGCCCGCGTCGCTGGCGACCTTGGTGCGGTGGCGGTAGAGGTAGTAGCCCGGCGCGATCGCCCAGCGCACCGCGATGCCGTCGTCGTCGGCCGCCGCGGACAGCGCGAAGGCCTGGTCGACGGGGAGCAGGTCGTCCGGATCCACCGCCGCGGCCGCGGTCGTGGCCGCCAGCAGGCCCGCGCACAGGACGACGGCGCGCCACGCGCGCGCAATGGCCTCAGGCATCGACCTGCGCCCCCACCCACGCCGCGTACGCATCGCTGGCGTGCAGCGCCTGCAGCGCGATCACTTCCGGCACCTCGTAGGGATGCAGCGCGGCAATGCGGGCCATCGCCGCGGCCATCGCGCGGTGTGTCGTCTTGGCCTGCAGCAGCACTTCGTCGGCCTGTTCGACCGCGCCCTGCCAGCGGTAGGTCGAGCGCAGGCCCGGCAGCACCTGCACGCAGGCGGCCAGGCGTTCGTCGACGAGGGTGCGGGCGATGGCGTCGGCGCCGGCCGCGTCGGGGCAGGCGCACTGGATCAGGACGAGTGGCATGGCGCGATTGTAGGCGGCGCGTCGCGGCGGCAGGCGCCGCATGACCCCGGGGTGACGCATCGGTGCGTCCTGCCCGCCGCGGGCGCGGCGCGTGGGCGACAATCCGCGCCCTGTGCCCACTCCGGTTGCCTGCATGAAGCGTCTCGCCCTCGCCGTCCTCGGCGCACTCAGCCTGTCGGCCTGCGCGCAGTCGCCCGCGCCCGCCGCGGCCACCGCGAAGGCAACGACGGCACAGGCCGCCGCGCCCGCGCCTGCCGCCGGCACCCCCGAGGCCCGCGCCATCGCCGCGATCCGCGGCCTCAACGCGCGCGCGCAGGTCGATTCGGTGACCGCGGCGCCTATCCCCGGCTTCCGCCAGGCCGTGGTGCAGGGCCAGGTGATCTACGTCAGCGACGACGGCCGCCACCTGCTGCTGCTGGGCAGCGACGGCGCGCTGATCGACACCACCGCCCAGCGCAACCTCAGCGAGGTGGCGCTGGGCGACTACCGCAAGGCGCAGATCGCGACGATCGCCCCGGGCGAGCGCATCCGCTTCGCGCCCGCCAACCCGGTGCACACCGTCACCGTGTTCACCGACGTCGAATGCGGCTACTGCCAGAAGCTGCACAGCGAGATCGCCGAGTACAACCGCCAGGGAATCGCGGTGGAGTACCTCGCGTTCCCGCGCATGGGGCTGGGCAGCGAGGACTACCGCAAGATGGTCGCGGTGTGGTGCGCGCCGGACCGCCGCCGCGCGATGACCGACGCCAAGGCCCAGCGCGCGGTGCCGCGGCGCGACTGCAGCACCAGCGTGAACCAGCAGTACGCGGTCGGCCAGCGCATCGGCCTGACCGGCACGCCAATGATCCTCAACGAGGACGGCATCCAGGTCGGCGGCTACGTGCCCCCGGCCGCGCTGCGCGGCGTGCTGGACAAGGCGCGCGCGCAGAAGGGCGCGCAGAAGGCCGGCGGCTGACGCACCGGGGTCGCACGCGGGGCTGGCCTACAATGCCCGGCCCCGTGGCCACCCGTTGCCGGACATGATCGTCCTCGAGGGCGCACCCGCCCTGTCGCCGTTCCGGCTCGAACGACTCCAAGCCCGCCTGTCCGCCCTCGATCCCGGGCTGCGCGTGGTGGACGCCACGGCGATGTACTGGGTGGATGCGGGCGGCGATGTCGACCGCGGCGCGCTTGAACGCATCCTGCAGGGGAGGGCATCGGGACCCGGGACCCGGGACCCGGGACCGGGGGGCGTCGAGCGGTTCGTGACGCCGCGGCTGGGCACGCTGTCGCCGTGGGCGAGCAAGGCGACCGAACTGCTGCGTGGCGCGGGATTGGACGTCGCCCGCGTCGAGCGCGGCACCCGTTACACGCTCTCGCACTGGCCCGGCGATGCAGGCACCGCGAAGGCGGTGGCCGCCGTGCTGCACGACCCGATGACGCAATCGCTGCTCGCCACGCGCGACGATGCGCGCGCGCTGTTCGACGCGCATGCGCCGGGCGCGCTCGAGCGCATCGGCACCGATGCGCTGGAGGCGGCCAATGCGCGCCTGGGCCTGGCGCTGGCCGAGGACGAGATCGCCTACCTGCGCGAGCGCTACGACGCGCTGGGGCACGATGCCGCCGACGTCGAACTGATGATGTTCGCGCAGGCCAATTCCGAGCACTGCCGGCACAAGATCTTCAACGCGTCGTGGACGCTGGACGGGCGCGAGCAGCAGCACTCGCTGTTCCGCATGATCAAGCACACGCATGCGACCACGCCCGCGCACACGCTGGGCGCGTACAGCGACAACGCCGCGGTCGTCGCCGGGCTGCCCGCGCGCCGCTTCCGCCCGGCGCCTGGCACGCGCGTGTACCGCGCCGAGGACAGCGCGCCCAGCGCGTTCTGCATCAAGGTCGAGACCCACAACCATCCGACCGCGATCGCGCCGTTCCCCGGCGCGTCCACCGGCAACGGCGGCGAGATCCGCGACGAGGGTGCGACCGGGCGCGGCGGCAAGCCCAAGGCGGGCTTGTGCGGGTTCTCGGTGTCGCACCTGCGCATCCCGTCGCTGCCGCAACCGTGGGAAGCGTCGCGCGCGCTCAACCCGCGCATGGCCAGCGCGCTGGAGATCATGCTCGAAGGCCCCATCGGCGGCGCCGCGTTCAACAACGAGTTCGGCCGGCCGAACCTCGTCGGCTACTTCCGCAGCTTCGAGCTGGCCGAGGGCGACATCGTCCGCGGCTACGACAAGCCGATCATGCTGGCCGGCGGCCTGGGCGCGATCGACCGCGTGCAGGTAGCCAAGCGCGGGCTGCAACCCGGGCATGCGGTGATCGTGCTGGGCGGGCCGGCGATGCTGATCGGCCTCGGCGGCGGCGCGGCGAGTTCGGTCGCGTCCGGCACCAGCAGCGAGGCGCTCGACTTCGCATCCGTGCAGCGCGACAACCCCGAGATGGAGCGCCGCTGCCAGGAAGTCATCGACGCCTGCGTCGCGCTCGGCGATGCCAACCCCATCGATTCGATCCACGACGTCGGCGCCGGCGGGCTGTCGAACGCGATCCCCGAACTGCTGCACGACAGCGGACTGGGCGGCGTCATCGACCTCGCACGTGTGCCCAGCGACGACGCCTCGCTGTCGCCGCTGCAGCTGTGGTGCAACGAATCGCAGGAGCGCTACGTGATCGGCCTGCCGATGGATCGCGTCGCGGACTTTGCCGCCATTTGCGAACGCGAGCGGTGCCCGTTCGCGGTGGTGGGCGTGGCGACGGCGGAGGAGCGGCTGGTCGTGGGGTACGGGGTGCTCGGGACCGGGGACCAGGGACCGGGGACCGGGAAACAGCAACAGCAAGAACGCAATGCTTCGCACGCTGGGCGTCCCGCCGGTCCCCGGTCCCCGGTCCCCGGTCCCGATGCGGACCTTCCGATCAACCTCCCCATGGATGTCATCTTCGGCAAGCCCCCGAAGATGCACCGCGACGCCGCCACGCCGCCGGCGCCGCGCTGGCCGGCGCTGCAGTGGAACGGCCTGGACCTGCGTGAGGCCGCTCTGCGCGTGCTCGCCCACCCCACCGTTGCCTGCAAGCAGTTCCTGGTGACAATCGGCGACCGCAGCGTCGGCGGGCTCACCGCGCGCGACCAGATGGTCGGGCCGTGGCAGCTGCCGGTCGCCGATTGCGCGATCACGCTCGCGGGCTTCGACGGGTACACGGGCGAGGCGATGGCGATCGGCGAGCGCACGCCGCTGGCGCTGCTCGATTCGGCCGCTGCCGCGCGCATGGCCGTGGGCGAGGCCATCACCAACCTGTGCGCGGCGCCGATCGGCGCGCTGGAGACGGTCAAGCTGTCGGCCAACTGGATGGCTGCCGCCGGCCATCCCGGCGAGGACGCGAAGTTGTTCGAGGCCGTGCGCGCGGTGGGGCTGGAGCTGTGCCCGGCGCTGGAACTCTCGATCCCCGTCGGCAAGGACTCGCTGTCAATGCAGGCCGCGTGGCGCGAAGCCGACGGCACGTCGCGCCGCACGGTGTCGCCCGTGTCGTTGATCGTCAGCGCCTTCGCGCCCGTCGCCGACGTGCGCACGCACGTGACGCCGCTGCTCGATCGCGACCTCGACAGCGAGCTGTGGCTGATCGGCCTGGGCGGCGGCCGGCAGCGCCTGGGCGGTTCGGTGCTCGCGCAGTGCCATCCCGACGCCGGTGGCGATGCGCAGTGGCCCGCCTTCGCCGCGCCGACCGCGGGCCGTGGCGACCTCGGCGTGCCGGACCTCGACCAGCCGCAGCGCCTGCGTGATTTCGTCGAGCTGATCACCGCCGCGCGCGAGGCGCAACTGCTGCGCGCGTACCACGACCGCTCCGACGGCGGCGCGTTCGCCGCGCTGTGCGAAATGGCGTTCTGCTCGCGCACGGGGCTGGACATCCAGCTCGACGGCTGGGGCGAGGATCCGTTCCGCACGCTGTTCAACGAGGAACTCGGCGCCGTGGTGCAGGTCGCCGTCGAGGACCGCGCCGAGTTCGCCGACCTCGTCGCGCGCCACGGCCTGATCGACTGCGCGCAGCGCATCGCGCGCCCCACCACCGCGCCGCGCGTGCGCGTGCAGCAGGGCGACGCCACGCTGGCCGAGTGGAGCTGGCAGGCGCTGTTCGACGCGTGGTGGGCGACCACCGACGCGATGGCGACGCTGCGCGACAACCCCGCCTCCGTCGCCGCCGAGACCGCATCCGCGCGCGACTTCAACGCGCCGGGTCTGGCACCGAAGCTCACGTTCGAAGCGGGCGACGACATCGCCGCGCCCTTCATCAACACCGGCGCGCGCCCACGCGTGGCGATCCTGCGCGAGCAGGGCGTCAACGGGCAGGTCGAGATGGCGCACGCGTTCGACCGCGCCGGCTTCGAGGCCGTCGACGTGCACATGAGCGACCTGATCGCCGGACGCGACACGCTGGAACGCTACGCGGGCCTCGCGGCATGCGGCGGCTTCAGCTACGGCGACGTGCTCGGCGCGGGCCGCGGCTGGGCGACCTCGATCCTCGAGCGCGCGGCGATGCGCGAGATGTTCGCGACGTTCTTCGCCCGCCCGGACACCTTCAGTCTGGGCGTTTGCAACGGCTGCCAGATGATGAGCCAGCTCAAGGCGATCATCCCGGGCGCCGCGCACTGGCCGGTGTTCCTGCGCAACGAGAGCGAGCAGTTCGAGGCCCGCTACTCGATGCTGGAAGTCGGCGACTCGCCGTCGCTGTTCCTCGCCGGAATGGCGGGCTCGCGCATCCCGGTCGCGATCGCGCACGGCGAGGGCCGGGCGACGTTCGCCGATGACGCCGATCGCGCCGCGGCCACGGTCGCGCTGCGCTACGTGCGTGGCGACGGCAGCGCGGCGTCGGCGTATCCGGCCAATCCGAACGGTTCGACCGACGCCATCGCCGGCCTCTGCAGCGCCGACGGCCGCGCCACCATCCTGATGCCGCATCCCGAGCGCACCCAGCGCACCGTCAACATGAGCTGGACCCCGCGCGACTGGCCCGCCGATTCGCCCTGGCTGCGCATGTTCCGGAACGCGCGCGTCGCGGTGGGTTGAGCACAACGAAACGGGCCGGCATGGCCGGCCCGTTCGATGCGACGCGCGTGGTGGATCAGTCCGCGCAGGGCGGATCCTCGCGGAACATGGCGCGGTAGAGCTTGATCAGGCTCGCCAGCGCGGCCGGCGTGTTGCTCACCTCGCAGACGCGGCGGCACATCGTCAGCTTGGCGCCCGTGTAGCCCTCGGCCGCGCAGGTCGTGAAGGGGGCCGAGTAGTACACCGTGCCGTTCCACTGGCGCGGGCTGAATGTCGTGCCGGCGAACGTGGGCAGCGCCACGCCGCGCAGCGTGGTCAGGGAGAGGTCCGCGTTCGAGAACACGGCGGCGCCGTTGGTATAGGACACCGATCCACCCGTTTCGATCTGCAGGTAGATGCCGTACGTCTGTCCTGCAAGCATGTTGAGCCCGCCCACGGGCAGCGGCGTCGGGACGCCAATGCCGTTGGACACGACGGTGGCCCGCCCCATCAGGACCCAGCCAGCGGGGTTCTGCTCGAACCCGTCCGCAGTGCCGTTGCGCCAGTAGACCGCCACGGTCTGGGTGGTGCCGACGTTCTGCATGTGGACGTCGAAGCGGTCCAGGCGCAGGTCGCGGTTGGCGCGCAGGTCGAACGAGTTGCCGGACTGTCCGTTGCCGCCCGCGTAGAGCGTCGTCAGCGACTGGGCCGCCGCCGGCAGGCTCGTGGCCAGCAGGACCAGCGCGGCCAATGCGAGTTTCATCAAGCGCGTCATCGTCTTCCCCTTGCGTCATCCCCGATCGGGAGCGCAGCAAGTCTAAAGCGTTCAGTCTGTAAACCGTGCTGCCCATCACAGATCGTGCTCGGCCGTTCGTCGGGTTGAGGGGCGCGATGCGATGAGCCATCGTTTCGGTGCATCGCTTCCCCGAACAAGACAAAAAAAATCCCGGCCGAAGCCGGGATCCTCACTGCATCGCATGGGCTGTCGGATCAGAGCCCGCAGGGTGGCGTTTCGCGGTAGAGCGCGACGTACAGCTTGATCCGGTTGGTCAGCGTGGCCGGGGTCGAGGCCACTTCGCACACCGAACGGCAGAGGCTGAGCTGGGCGCCCGTGTAGCCCTCGGCGGCGCAGGTGGTGAACTGCTGCAGGTTCCAGTTGACGATCTGCGACTGCTGCGCGGTACTGAGGCCGCTGAGCCAATCGGACGCGAAGGTCGACGGCGAGTTGAACGCCGCTGCGCGCTGGATGGCGGAGGCGCTCGAGTTGCTCGCTTCGGTGATGCCGCCCAGGCCTGCGAAGAACATCAGCGAACGGGTGGCACCGGCCGGGATGGTCACGTTGTAGGACGCGGCGATGTCATCGAACGACCCGCAGGGCTGGCCAACGCCGCCCACCAGGAAGTTCGGCCGCACCGCGGCGCCCGGCCCGGCGTACACGCCCGTCACCACGGGGTCGGAGACGCGGCCGTCGTCGCTGACGACCCAGTTGTCCGCGTTGGTGAACACGGTGTCGCCCGACGACGTCCCGCGCACGCTCTGGGCGACGGGCTGGTCGGACCCCAGGTTCAGGACGGTGCTGACCTGCGTCGAGGCTGCCACGCCGCCCGGGTTCTGCAGGAACACCACGATGCGCGCGACGGCGCTGCTTTGGGAAAAGTAGTACTGCGTGGTGACGTTCAGTCCCGACCGCACCACGGGCCCGACGGTCACGGTGGAACCAGTGAGGTCGACCGACTGGCTGGGCGCGGTCACGACGGCGCCGTCGACCAGGATCTCCCATGCCGAGTCGAACGGATCGCCGCGCCCCGCCGAGACGGCGTCGCTGATGGTGAATCCCTGGGAGCCTGCGCAGCTGCTGCGGTCCCAGGTGGAGTTGCTCAGGAACCAGGACGTCTGGTTGAACGGGCTGGTCACGGTCACGCCCTGGTTCAGGTCGACGGGCGCTGCCCCGGCGGGCAGGGCAAGGGCAAGCGCGGCCGCCAGGGCGGTCGACCACCTGAGAGTGGAAGCGGATGTCATCGGAGTTCCTTGGTTGGGTGGGATGGGGCAATGACGTTCAACGGTTCGCGCGGCCTATCTGCCGGATGGGTATACGAGCAGTCGACGCAGCCCCGGGCAGTCGACACAGCGGTTCGGCCTCTTTCCGGACACCGCGGCCGGAAGAAGGTCACAACCTGACGCTCAGAGCCCGCAGGGCGGCGTCTCGCGGTAGATCGTGGTGTAGAGCTTGATGCGGTTGGCGAGGGTTGCGGACGGAGCGTCGACCTCGCAGATCTGGCGGCAGAGCGTCAGCTTCGGGCCGGTGTACCCCTCCGCGCCGCAGCTGGTGAACGGCGGCAGCGCCCACGCGAACAGGTTGGTGGTGAGCGCCTGCACGGCCGCGGGGAAGCCGGTTTCAGGCCAAATCCATTGCATGCAGGCGCCGCCGGGCAGCATGCAGCTGGTCGCATACGTGGACACCACGACACGGCCGCGTCCGGCGGCGTAACTGATCAGGCGGGCCTCTGCGCCGGACTGGTCGGTTGCCAACACCCGCACGTCAGCGGGCAGCGACGAGATCGTGTAGCCCGTGTACCTGGGCGCCTGGTTCAGACCTGCGGGCGAGGCCGCCCCGCCCGGGCCCGTCGTCCAAGGCGCAACCGTCGGCAACTGCACGCCGTAGCCTGCAAGGCTCCTCTGCAGAACCCGGTTGCCGGGCAGCGCCGACCGGTATTGAAGGCCGTAGTAATCGTCGAACCACACCACGAGTCCGTTGGCCACGGCCTGGTCGACGCTGGCGTTTGACAAGACCTCGCAGTCGGACGCGAACAGTCCATCCAGGCCCGCGAGAGCCGACGCAGTGAGGCTGCCGTAGCTGGTGTTCATGGCGACCGGCGTGTGGCCGGCCTGGGTGATCAGCGACGACGGATCGCCGTTCCAGCAGTTCTGCGTGTAGCCGATGCGCTTGGCTTCGGCGGCGGACATGCCGAGGAGGGTTGCGGTGGCCACGGCAACGGCCGCGAAAAGTTGCTTCAACTGCATGGGAGAGTGTCCTGAAGGGTTCAGCGGGAGATCGACATCGGCGCACGCGAGCGACGTCGCGCGTGCGCTGATGCAAACGCCGTGCCAATGCACCTAATGCATCGCAATGAGCAAAAAAATCCCGGCCGAAGCCGGGACTCGTTTGGGGCAATCAATCGGCGCTACAGCCCGCAGGGCGGCGTCTCGCGGTAGATCGCGGTGTAGAGCCGGATGCGGCCGGCCAGCGTGGTGCCGGTCGCACCCGATTCGCACACCGAGCGGCACATGGTTAGCTTGGCGCCGGTGTAGCCCTCGGCGGCGCAGGTGGTGAACAACGGGCCTGCGTAATGGGCAACGAGGTTCGTGGCATACCGCTGCATTCCCGCGGACACTGCCTCGAGTCCGCCGCCAGGCTGGGCGCAACCGCCGCCATTCAGGTAGCAGGACAGGGGGATCGTCGAATAGACAACGCGGCCCGAGCCATGCGCGTACTCGATGATGGTCGCTTCGCTTGCCGCAGTTCCCGTCGCGAGTACACGGATGCCAGCGGCAAGCGTGGCGGTCGACACGATGCCGTGGTTGGAAGAATTCCCCCCGTCCAGCGACGCGTTGTTCAACGTTCCCGCGGGACCGCCAAGAAAGCGAGCGGCGGAGGTGAAATTGATGTCGGCCTCACTGCTTCCGTTCGCCACGCCGAAGAGGTAGTTGCCCGGCAAGCGGGCACCGGCTTCCTCCGGGTAATCGTTGTCATGGACCAGCAGCGCCATGCCGGCCGCCACCGCGCCGTCGACCGCTGGATTCGTTCCCGACCAGCACGAGCCCACGAACACGGCCGCGAGACCGTTGAGTTGCTCCGCGGTGATCGACGCGTATGACGGCAGCGCGACGGGCGTGTGCCCCGCGGCGGCGATTTCAGGCGCGCCGCCCTGGCTTCCATAGCACCCGTTGTTGACGTAGCCGACCCGCGCCGCGTCGGCGGTGGCGGAAAACGCGAGCGCGGCGACGCCGGTGCAGGCGGCGAGCAGCGCGGTGGCAAGCGTGGTCTTCATGCAGATGTTCCTGGCTGGATGGGAAACGGGTCTCAAGGGCGTCGTGCAGTCACCGCGCGCAGGGCGGCGTCTCGCGGTAGATCGCGGTGTAGAGCCGGATGCGGCCGGCCAGCGTGGTGCCGGTCGCACCCGATTCGCACACCGAGCGGCACAGCGTCAGCTTGGCGCCGGTGTAGCCCTCGGCGGCGCAGGTGGTGAACAGCTGCATGGCCCAAGCGATGAGGTTCGCGCCGAATGCACGCACACCGGGAGCTGGCGTGTCGTTGAAGCCGATGCCACCGCTCATGAAGACGTCGATCGGCACCGAGCCGTAAACGACGCGCCCGCGGCCGTGCGGATAGGCGAACGTGACGACCTGGGCCGGATCCGGCGTGGTCGCGACGACGACGCTCTCGGGCGGCAACGACGCCAGGGCGGCGTAACCGCGATGCGTAAAGTAAAAGGTCCCATCCATGCTGGTGTTGCCGACCGGCCCGCCCGGACCCGTGGCGGCTGGGGACGTGGCGGGTACATCCACGTTCGTGTTCGTCAACGAGGTGAGCTGCAGTGCGGCGCCACCGGGGATGCGCGTGCCGGAGACCGGCATCCCCGTACCGATGCTCTTGTCGTGCATCACCAGCACCATGCCGTTCGCCACCGCGGCATCGATGGCGGCGTTGCCGGCATAGGGCTCTGCGGTGCAGTTGATGAACAACAGGCCGTCGAGACCAGCCAGTGAGGCGGCGTCGAGGTTCGCCAGCGGGACGGGCGTGTGGCCTGCCGCCACGATGGCGCTGCTGCCGTTGCTCTGGCCCGAGCAGACGCGGGTCAGGTAGCCGACGGTGCCGGCCCGGGAGGCCAATGGGGCGAGCAGTGCGCTGACGCCGATGGCGGCCGCGAGCAGCGCGGGACGGAAATGGATCGACATGACTAGGTCCGTTGACGTTGGTCTGGTGGCAGGCGCACCGGCCGCTCGGGCCGGGGCGCAAGGAAGTGCATGGGTGTCGATGGCACGCGCGATCGAGGAGTCACCGCCCGCTGGGCGGCGTCTCGCGGCCGCACAGGCCGCCGACCACGATGCCCGACGGGTACGGCGACGCCGGGTCTCCCGCGATCGAGATCGGCGTGGGATTGGAGAAGCTGGTAACGGTCTGCGCGGATGCAAGCGATGCGGCGCAGGCGAGCGCGCAGGCAGCGGTCAGCGCCGCGGCACGGGCGGGCCGGATGCAGGTGTTGATGACGATGTCCCCCCTGGTTGATTGGATCCGTCCGCGCCGGCCCCTGGCGGGACCGCGCGGGCGCGGCGTGGCGCGATGCTGCGTGCTGCTATCCCTTTCGACGTCTGCACTGCGAGTCGCTCGGGGCGTAACCACGGATGCGCCCGGACACCGGATGCGGCCCGATCACCGACCGGTGCGCAGGCGGCATCGCGCGCCTACGACCCGAAGGGCCCGATCGCGGTGTCCAAGACGAAGTCCCCTGTAGCGAGTCCCCTGCAACGCCGCGATCTTACCCCCGGACGCGTGCCGAACGTGAAGTGCGTCACGGTTTGCGTGATCCCAGTCGGTCCATCCCGGGTCGCCGCAAACGTGCACTGAAAGTGTCCTTGCAGGCCCCGTGCCAATGGCGATGCCCCAACTTCCCGGCCGCCTTTCGGCGCGGCGGGTGCGGGTGCCGGCGGGCAGCGCGCGCCGCGGTGCAAGTCAATGCAACACGAGGCGATGACGCCGGACACGCAGTCGGCGCTTGCCAGACCGAACCGTGGCCGCGCAGCTTGCGCGCCGCATCGCGCGCGATGACGCGCGGCGGGCACGGCGCTACAGTCGCGCGCTCCCTCGACCGCGTGGACTTGCGTGAACGCAGTGGCTGAAGGCTCCAACGCAGCGCCGGCCGAGCCCGGCGCCGAAGACCGCATCGTCTCCGTGTTGCTGCAACGCGGGCGCCTCAAGGACGTCGATCTCGCCCGCGCGCGGCGGCTGCAGGAGGAGGCCGGCGGGTCGATCCTGGCGCTGCTGGGGCGGCTCGGGCTGGTGTCCGAGCGCGACCATGCCGAGGCCGTGGCGCACGTGCTCGGCCTGCCGCTGGTGAGCGCCAAGGACATGCCGGACGCGCCACCCGACGGCATCGCGCTGGCGCCCAAATTCATGAAGCAGTTCGCCGTCGTGCCGGTGCGCGAGGACGGCGGCACAGTGGACGTGCTGTGCGCCGATCCGCATGACGCATACGCGCTGGACGCGGTGCGCCTGGCGACCGCGCGCGTGCCGCGGCCGATGGTCGGGCTGCGCTCGGAGATCGACGACCTGGTCGAGCGCTGGCACGGCCAGGGCCGCAGCGCGATGGGCGCGATCGTCGAGACCGCCGAAGGCGAGGGCGGCGGCGACATGGACGACGTCGAGCACCTGCGCGACCTCGCCTCCGAGGCGCCGGTCATCCGCCTGGTCAACCTGGTCATCGGCCGCGCGGTCGAGCTGCGTGCGTCGGACATCCACATCGAGCCGTTCGAGAACCGGCTCAAGGTGCGCTACCGCGTCGACGGCGTGCTGCACGAGGGCGAGAGCCCGCCGGCGAACCTGACCGCGGCGGTGATCAGCCGCATCAAGATCATGGCCAAGCTCAACATCGCCGAGCGCCGCCTTCCGCAGGACGGCCGCATCATGCTGCGCGTGCAGGGCAAGGAACTCGACCTGCGCGTGAGCACGATCCCGACCTCGCACGGCGAGAGCGTGGTGATGCGCCTGCTCGACCGCGAGACCGTGGTGCTGGACTTCCACCGGCTCGGCTTCACCGACGAGTTCCTGCCGGCGTTCCAGAAGGTGCTGGAACAACCGCACGGCATCCTGCTGGTGACCGGCCCGACCGGTTCAGGCAAGACGACGACGCTGTACACCGCGCTCTCCAAGCTCAACACCAGCGACGTCAAGATCATCACCGTCGAGGATCCGGTCGAGTACCAGATCGAGGGCATCAACCAGATCCAGGCCAAGCCGCAGATCGGCCTGGACTTCGCGCACGCGCTGCGTTCGATCGTCCGCCAGGACCCGGACATCATCATGATCGGCGAGATGCGCGACCTGGAGACCGCGCGCATCGCGATCCAGTCCGCGTTGACCGGCCATCTCGTCCTGTCCACGCTGCACACCAACAACGCCGCCGGCGGCATCACGCGTCTGCTGGACATGGGCGTGGAGGACTACCTGCTGACCTCGACGGTCAACGGCATCCTCGCCCAGCGCCTGGTGCGCAGGCTGGAGCCCACGCATGCCGAGCGGTATGCGGCATCGCCGGAGGAGATCGAGAAGTTCGGGTTGCGCCGCTACCAGCCGACGGGCGAAATCTTCCTGTACCGCCCGCGCGGCTCGGCGCTGGCGCCGTCGGGCTACCACGGCCGCACCACGATCATGGAGTTCCTGGTCATGACCGACGAGCTGCGCCGCGCGGTGATGCGCCACGCCGGCATGGGCGAGATCGAACAACTCGCCCGCCAGGGCGGCATGCGCACGATGTACGAGGACGGCATCGCCAAGGCGCTTGCAGGAGTGACGACGATCGAGGAGGTGTTGCGGGTGACGGAGGAGGGGTAGGGCGGGGCTCGCTCGCTGTTCGCTGTTCGCTGTTCGCTATTCGCGGTCCGCTCTTCGCCGTTCGCCGCTCACCTCTCGCGGTTCGCCGTTCGCCGTTCGCTGTCGCTTTTGCTCGTCATCCCCGCGCAGGCGGGGATCCATGGACGTTGGTCTCCGATGGTGAAATGCGATGGACCGCAATCCCTGCGTCTACATCCTGGCCAGCAGCCGCAACGGCACCTTGTACGTCGGCGTGACCAGCAACCTGATCGCGCGGGTTTGGCAGCACCGCGAACACATCGTCGAGGGCTTCACCGCGAAGTACGACGTCACACGACTGGTCTGGTACGAACAGCACGCCACGATGGACTCCGCGATCGGGCGGGAAAAGCGCATCAAGAAGTGGAATCGCGAATGGAAGCTGCGGTTGATCGACGAGGCCAATCCGTCCTGGCGCGACCTGTGGCCTGACATCATTGGCGCTGTACCGAAGGCCTACGTCCATGGATCCCCGCCTTCGCGGGGATGACGAACAGAAGCAAGGGCGCGGCAGCGATAACGTCCACGCATGCTTCTGCTTGACCCTAGCCCCTAGCCCCTAGCCCCTAGCCCTAGCCCTAGCCCTAGCCCCTAGCCCTAGCCCCTAGCCCCCACCCATGCCCCTCTTCCACTACAAAGCCCTCAACGCCCGTGGCGAAGTCCTCGACGGGCAGATGGAGGCGGCGAGCAACGCCGAGGTGGTGGTGCGGCTGCAGGAGCAGGGGCATCTGCCGATCGAGGCGGTGCTGGCCAGCGAAGCAGGCGGGGCCTCGGTGTTCAAGGGGCTGTTCAAGCCCCGGCCGTTCGCCGGTGCGCGGCTGGTGCAGTTCACCCAGCAGCTGGCGACGCTGCTGTCGGCCGGGCAGCCGCTCGACCGGGCGTTGACCATCCTGATGGAACTGCCCGAGGACGAGGCCGCGCGCCGCACGGTCAGCGACGTGCGCGACGCGGTGCGCGGAGGCGCGTCGCTGTCCACCGCGCTGGAGCGGCAGCACGGCACGTTCTCGCGGCTGTACGTGAACATGGTGCGCGCGGGCGAAGCCGGTGGCAGCCTGCACGAGACGCTCGCGCGCCTGGCCGACTACCTCGAGCGTTCGCGTGCGCTGGCCGGGCGCGTGGTCAACGCGCTCATCTACCCGGCGATCCTGCTGGCGATGGTGGGCCTCTCGCTGCTGTTCCTGCTCGGCTACGTGGTGCCGCAGTTCGCGCAGATGTACGAGAGCCTGGACGCCGAGCTGCCGCTGTTCACAAAATTCGTCCTCGGCATGGGGCTGTTCGTGCGCGATTGGTGGATCCTGCTGATCGTGGTGCCGGGCCTGGCGCTGTGGTGGATGGAGCGCAAGCGCCGCGACCCGGCATTCCGCGCCGCGCTGGATGCGTGGCTGCTGCGGCGCCGGTTCGTCGGCGCGCTGCTGGCCAAGGTCGAGACCGCGCGGCTCGCGCGCACGCTCGGCACCCTGGTGCGCAACGGCGTGCCGCTGATGGCCGCGCTCGGCATCGGCCGCAACGTGCTCGACAACCGGGTGCTGGCCGACGACGTGGGCGCGGCGGCCGAGGAGGTCAAGAACGGCGTCGCGCTGTCGACGGCGCTGGGGCGCAACAAGCACTTCCCGCGGCTGGCGCTGCAGATGATCGCGGTGGGCGAGGAATCGGGCGCGCTCGACGCGATGCTGCTGCGCACCGCCGAGACCTTCGAGCAGGACACCAGCCTGGCGCTGGACCGCATGCTCGCCGCGCTGGTGCCGCTGGTGACGGTGGTGCTGGCCGTGGTGGTGGGCGTGGTGGTGATCGCGGTGCTGCTGCCGATCTACGACCTGGCGACGGTAGTGGGGTGAGAGACGGAACGCGAGCCTTAGACCCGTGCCCAGGGCGAGGTGTCCGCTAAGGAAGCTAAAGAAAGGCAATCAGCACAGTGCGGTAGTCCGGGTAAGCGCAGCGCACCCCGGGGCATCCGCAACCCGAGTGCGCTGCGCTTACCCGGGCTACCGGTGTGCAACCCCGAGACCTGCTCCCTAGCTCCTAGCCCTAATCCCTCTCGCGTTCCCTGTCTGGTGCCCAACCTGTTGACGGCCCTGTGGCTGCCTGCCATCCATTCCGCGCACAATCGCCAGCCCACGCTCACGCCAGGACACCCGCCATGCGCAATGCGCGCACCGCTTTCCGATCGCCGGCCCGCCAGGCGGGCATGAGCCTGATCGAGATCATCATCGTCATCGTGCTGATCGGCGGCGTGCTGGCGCTGGTGGGGTCGCGGCTGATCGGCGGCAAGGAGCGCGCGGACTACAACCTGGCCAGGACGCAGGTCGGCATCGTCGCCGGCAAGGTCGACTCGTTCCAGATCGACACGGGACGCTATCCCACCGCGCTCGATGAACTGGTCAGGTCCGACGCGGCCGGCTGGCTGGGCCCGTACGCGAAGGAGGCCGAGCTCAAGGATCCGTGGGGCCGCCCGCTCGAATACACCGCGCCGGGCACCGACGGGCGCGCGTTCGACCTGGTGAGCCTTGGCGCCGACGGCAAGTCCGGCGGCACCAGCACCGACGCCGACATCCGCCACGAGTGATCCCATGCGCGTCGTGCGCGCCTTCGCAACGCCGCGCGCAAGCGCCGGCATGACCCTGGTGGAGATGGTCCTGGTGATCGCGCTGATCGCGCTGGTCACCGCGGTCACCGCGGCGGCGCTGTCCGGCGGCGTGGCCGGCATGCAGCTGCGCGCCGCCACCAAGGACATCGCGACCGCGCTGCGGCACACGCGCACGCATGCCATAGCGACCGGCGAGCCGCAACGCTTCGAACTCGATCCGGACGCGCGCACGTGGATCGCGCCGCGCGGCAAGCGCGGCGAGATCGCCGACGGGATCGCGATCGCGATCACCGGCGCGCGGCAGGCCCAGGCGACGCGCGGGGTCGGCGCGGTGCTGTTCTTCGAGGATGGCGCGTCCACGGGCGGGCGCGTGCAGCTCACCCGCGAGTCGCAGGTGTGGAACGTGGACATCGCGTGGATGACCGGGGCGGTGCGGGTGTCGAGGAGCGACGAGCGATGAGCATGCGCTGGAAGCTGCGACTCGATCGATCCAATGTTCGTCGCCCCTGCGAACGCAGGGGCCCAGTGCCTCTGCATCTCGCGTGCCCCCGCATTGAAAATCGCTGGGCCCCTGCGTCCGCAGGGGCGACGGGCCGCGGAAAGCGCGCACTCCGCGTTCCTCGATCCCAAGCCTCCCAGCGCGGCTACTCCCTGCTCGAAGTCATCATTGCCTTCGCCCTGCTCGCCGCGGCGCTTGCGCTGCTCTTGGGCACGCTGTCGTCGTCGGCGCGGCAGGTGCGTCGCTCGGCCGATGCCGGCACCGCCGCGCTGCATGCACGTTCGCTGCTCGATCAGGTCGGCGTGGGCGCGCCGCTGACCGCGGGCGAGGCGCGCGGCGACTGGGAGGACGGGCGCTATGCGTGGACGCTGCGCGTGGCGCCGTGGCGCGACCCGTCGGCGCCGCCGGCCAACCTGCAGCCGCAGGCGGTGGGCGGGCGGCAGGTGTTCGAGGTCGCGCTCGACGTGCGCTGGGGGGAGGCATCCGACCAGCAACTCGAGCTGCGCTCGCTGCGCCTGGTCGACGGCGTGCCGGTGGGTCCGTGATGCGCGCGCGCGCCCGCCAGCGCGGATTCACCCTCATCGAGGTGGTGCTCGCGACGGTGCTGCTGGCCGCCGGACTGGCGCTCGCGTTCGCGACGATCACTGCCGCCACCCGCACCACCGCCCGCGGCGAGCAGCTGGTCGCCGCGCACGAGCGCCAGCGCAGCGCCGAGCATTTCCTGCGGCGGCGCATCGCCGCCACGCGCCCGGTGGCGTTCGCGATGGATCCCTCGAGCAGCCTGCCGCAGCGCTTCGTCGGCGAACCCGAGCGGGTGCGCTTCGTGGCGGACCTGCCGGACTACCTCGGCCGCGGCGGCCCGTACCTCCACGACCTGGCATTCGAGGATGGCCGGCTCACGCTGCGCCTGGCGATGGTGCTCGCCGGGGAGGTGGTCGACGAGCCTTCCGCCGAACGCCCCGAGGTGCTGGTCGACGACGTGGCCGCGCTGCGCATCCGCTATCGCGCGCTGGACGGCGACGGCGGGCTGGGCCCGTGGCTCGAGCGCTGGGAAGCCGCCGAGCAGCTGCCGCTGCTGGTGGAGGTGTCGCTGGTCGACGCCGATGACCGCCGCTGGCCGCCGATCGTGGTCGCGCTGCCGCTGGCCGGCACCTCGACCGGCACCGGGGTGTTCGTCCCGTGATGCAGGCCGGGCCGGCACGCGGGCTGCCGCGCGCGCGGGCCGGCGCGATGCGTGGCGCCGCGCTGCTGCTGGTGCTCTGGCTGGTGGTGCTGCTGGCCACGCTGGTCGCCGGTTTCGCCACCGCCGCACGCGTGGAGCAGTTGCAGGGACGCGTGCTGGTGCGCGGACTGGTCGCCGCCAACGCCGCGCGTGCGGGAATGGAATACGCGTTGACCCGCGTCGAACTCGACGACCCCCGGCGCCAGTGGGTGCCCGACGGCCGCGCGAACGCCTGGCGCTACGGGGGCGCCACGCTGGAAGTGCGCGTGGTGGACGAGAACGGCAAGGTCGACCTCAACCAGGCCGACGCGAGCCTGCTCGGCGAGCTCGTCCGCGTGCTCGGGATCGAGCGCTTCGAGGCGCAGCGCATCGCCGCTGCGATCGTCGACTGGCGCGACGTGGACCCGTTCACCCAGCCGGCCGGCGGCGGCGAGGACGCTGACTACGCCGCCGCGGGGCGCCCGCATGGCGCCAAGGACGGCGAGTTCGAGAGCATCAACGAGCTCGAGCAGGTGCTGGGGATGACGCCCGCGCTGTTCGACGCGATGGCCCCGCACGTGACCGTGTTCAGCGGCCGCGCGCGCCCCGACGAGGCGTACGCCTCGCAGGCGGTGCTCGACGCGATGGGGATCGACGGCGCGGCCCGCGTGCGCAGGCGTGAACAGGCCGATCCGGTGACCGGCCGCGGGCCGGCGGAGCTGCCGATCGGCCAGCGCAGCGGTACGTATAGTATCGACGTGCGCGCGCAGCTGGCCGATGGCCGTCGCGCGCGGCTTCGGACGGTGGTGCGCACGGGCGGCAATGCGGTCCCCGGAATGCCCTACACCGCATTGCGCTGGGAGGAGGGCGTGTCGCTTCGATGACTGCGATGCAAGGCGGCCGCGCCTGGGGGCGGCTCGGATCGATCGGCATGCGCCTGCGCCCCGGGACCGGCGGCGCCTGGGCGTGGTGGCGGGCATCGATGGCCGCGTGGCTGCCGGCGCGCTGGCGCCGCGCGCTGGGAATCGATCGCGGTCGGCTGCTGCTCGAGGTCGACGGCGAGGACCTGCACCTGCGCCTCCAGCAGGGCGGCGTGCTGCGCGACCTCGGGCGACTGCCGGGCCTGGTGGCCGGCAGCGATCCGTCGCTGGACGTGCTGCTCGAGCGCCCCGGGGCCGACGCCGACCGGCTGGCGCGCGTGCTCGCGCCTGCGGCCGCCTCGCTTCCGCGCTGGCTGCTGCTGCCCGCGGCCGGCAGCCTGCGCCGGAGGCTCGCGCTGCCCGCCGCGGCCGCCGAGCGGCTGCGCGACGTGGTGGGCTTCGAGATCGACCGGCAGACGCCGTTCGCCGCCAGCGACGTGGCCTTCGACGCGCGCGTGCTGCCCGGGCGCAAGGGCGACGGTCCCCTGGACGTCGAACTCGTGGTCGTGCCGGAGGCCACTCTGGCCCCGCAGCGCACCGCGCTGGGGCCGCTTGCGTCGACCCTCGCGGGCATCGACGTGGCCGGCGCCGACGGCATTCCGCTGGGCGTGAACCTGCTGCCGCCGGCGCTGCGCCGCGGGCGGGCCGATGGCTGGCGGGGCTGGAACCTCGTCCTGACAGCCGTCGCCGTGCTGGCGCTCGCAGGCCTGATGGCGACGTTGCTGGAGAACCGTCGCGCGGCCGCGCAGGACGTGCGGGCCCGCATCGCCGGGCAGGCACAGGACGCCCGACGCGCCGGCGCCGAGCGCCAGCAGCTGGCGATGCTGATCGACGGCCAGGCGTTCCTCGACGGAACCCGCGCCGCGCAGCCGCCGACCGTCGTGCTGTGGGACGAGGCGACCCGCCTGCTGCCCGACGGCACCTATCTCGAGAAACTGTCGATCGAGGGCGAGCGGGTGATGTTCATCGGCCTGTCCCGGCAGGCGGCGTCGCTGCCCGAGCAGCTGGCGCAGAGCCGGCTGTGGCGCAACCCGGCGCTGGCAGGCGCGCTGCAGCCCGACCCCGGCAGTGGCCGCGACCGCTTCACCCTGACCGCCGAACTTGGCCCACCGCCCGCGCGCGGCGCCGCCGCCGGAGCCGCCCGTGGACGTGACTGAGCGCGACCGCTGGCTGGCGCTGGCACTGCTCACGGGCGTGGCGGCTTTGCTCTACGCGGCGCTGGTGCATCCGTGGTGGACGGTGCCGATGCGCGATGCGCAGGCCGAGGTGGGCACGCTGCTCGAGCGCGAACGGCGGCTGAGGACGATCCTGCAGCAGGCGCCGGAAGTGTCGCGGCGGCTGGCGCAGGTGCGCGCGGCACAGGCCAACGCGCCCGGCTTCCTCCCCGAGTCGACGCTGGAACTGGCGTCGGCGGGGCTGATCCGGCGGCTGGAAGGGGTGGTCACCCAGGCCAGCCCGGGCAACCGCAGCTGCATCATCCAGAATCGGGCGCCACTGGAATCGGCGGCGAGCGAGCGCTACACGCGGGTCACCGTCCAGGTGCGCCTGCGTTGCGGCGTGCCGGAGACCGCGGCGGTGCTGCACGCGCTTGAGATCGGCGCGCCCCGCCTGTTCATCGGCAACCTCAACATCATCGCCAACCGCATGTACTTCAGCCCCGGCACCGGCGCGCCGCAGAACGACGGCGGCCTGGACGTGGCTTTCGACCTCTATGGCTACCTTGCCCCCGACCAGCCGGAGGATCGCCGTGCAGGCCGCTGACGTGCCCGCGCGGACCTGGCTGCTGGCGGGCCTGGCCGGCTGGGCGCTGGCGGCATGGGTGCTGGCCCTGGCCGGCATGGGCGCCCGCGCGCCGGCGCTGCCCGACGACCCGGCGCTGCTGCAGCGCCTCCCGCAGGCGCGCGCGGCGGCCGCGCCATCGCTTGGGCCGCCGGGGCAGTACGCGGCGGTGTCCAGCCGCAACCTGTTCTCCGACGATCGCCGGCCCAAGCCGTTCCTCGTCCAGCGCGAGGGCGAGGCCGCACCCGAGCAGGCGTTCGATTTCGTGCTGACCAGCGTGATGATCACCGGGACGGCGCGGCTGGCGATCCTGCAAAGCCCGGACGGGGCGCAGTCGATGCGTGTCCGCTTGGGAGAAGCCCCGGACGCGCTGCCGGCATGGCGCCTGGCCGCGCTGTCGGCGCGCAGCGCCACGTTCGAAGGTCCCGAGGGCCAGCGCACGCTCGAACTGCGCATGTTCAACGGCCAGGGCGGGCAGCCGCCGACCAGCATGTCCGCGTCCATCCCGGGCATGTCCGACGCGGTCAACGCCAACACCGTCACCAACGCGCGGCCGGCGCCGATGGCCTCGAGCGGCGCGCCCCCGGTCCAGATCGGCAAGACCGGGCCGGCCCCGCCGGCTCCGGCGCCGCCCAGTGCGCCGTTGACCGAGGACGCGCAGATCGAGGCGATCCGCCAGCGCATCGAGGCACGCCGTGCCCAGTTGCGGCAACAGGCGCAGACGCCGTTCGTCCCGCCATCGCCATCCCAGCCGCCGCCCGCTCCGACGCAATGACGGCACCCCGCCCCGATCCGATCCGCGCGCCCCATCCCGGCGCGCCAGCCCGAGCCACCACCATGCCGCAGGCCCCGCTGTCCCCGTCCTTCCGCGTCGCCCGCGCACCGCTCGCGCAGGGCGCGCTCGCGCTGGCCCTGTCCGGCGTGTTGGCCGGCTGCGCCAGCGTGCCGCGCCCCGAAGTCCGCCGCGACGGCACCTACAACCCGGCCGCGCAGGCCGGCCCGCGCGGGCCGCAGACCACGGTGGTGGGCGGCGTCGCCGCTGAGCCGCTGGACGCCGACACGGTCGACGCGGGCCCGCGCCCGCAGATCCGCCGGGGCACCGGGCAGGTGATCAACCGTGACGCGGCCACCGCGCCGCTGCCCAACCTGCCAGCCACCGGGGGCGAGGCGACGTTCAATTTCGAGGGCGAGTCGCTGCACGCGGTGGTCAAGGCGATCCTCGGCGACATGCTCGGGCAGAACTACGTCATCGCCCCGGGCGTGCAGGGCACGGTCACGCTGGCCACGCCGCGGCCGGTGTCGTCGGCCGGCGCGCTGAACCTGCTGGAGATGGTGCTGGGCTGGAACAACGCGCGGCTGGTGTACGCAGGCGGGCGCTACAACATCGTGCCGGCCGACCAGGCGCTGGCCGGCAACGTCGCCCCGCGCACCGCCAGTGCCGCGGTGGCGCGCGGCTTCGAGGCGCGCGCGGTGCCGCTCAGGTACGTCTCGGCCACCGAGATGGAGAAGATCCTCAAGCCGTACGCGCGACCCAACGCCATCGTCAACGTCGACAACGGCCGCAACGTCATCACCGTGGCCGGCAGCCGCGCCGAGCTCGAGAACTACCTGCGCACGATCGAGATCTTCGACGTCGACTGGCTCTCCGGCATGAGCGTCGGCGTGTTCCCGCTGGCCTCCGGCCGCGCCAGCCGCGTGGTGGCGGACCTCGAGAAGGTGTTCGGCGAGCAGAGCAAGTCGCCGGTCGCGGGCATGTTCCGCTTCCTGCCGCTGGAAGGCGCCAACGCGGTGCTGGTGATCACCCCGCAGGCCGACTACCTCGACGACATCCAGCAGTGGCTCGAGCGCATCGACGGCGCCGGCGACAACGTGCAGCTCTACACGCACGAGCTGAAGTACATCAAGGCGCGCGACCTGGCCGACCGGCTGGCCGAGGTGTTCGGCGGGCGCGGCGGCGGTGGCGGCGGCCCGGAAGCGCCGTCGCTGATGCCCGGCACCGACCCGACGACTATTACCGATGGCGCCAACGGCTCGGCCGCGATGCTCACCGACGACAAGGGCGAGGCGGTCACCAGCGGCGGGGGCGGCATGGGCGGCGGCGCGATGTCGCTGGGCAGCGAGCGCGGTGGCAACGGCGCGGTGACGCTGGAGGTCGACGGCGACCGCGTCGGCGTGTCGGCGGTGGAGGAGACCAACGCGATCCTCGTGCGCGCCAGCCCCGCGGCGTGGAAGTCGATCCGCGACGTCATCGAGCGCCTGGACGTCATGCCGTTGCAGGTGCATATCGAAGCGCAGGTGGTGGAGGTGCAGCTCGCGGGCGACCTGCGCTACGGCGTCAACTGGTTCTTCGAGCGCGCGGTCACCGACGCCGGCCTGCCCAGCGCCGTGGGCCGCGGCACCTGGAGCAGCCTGGCCGGCAGCGTTGTCGGCCTCGACAGCGCCACCAGCAGCATCCCCGCGGGGCTGGGCTGGACGTTCCTGGGCCGCAACGCCGCCGCGGTGATCAACGTGCTCGACCAGGTGACCGACCTGCAGCTGCTGCAGGCGCCGTCGATCCTGGTGCGCAACAACGTCGAGGCCACGCTCAACGTCGGCAGCCGCATCCCGATCGCGTCGGTGACGGTCAACCCGGGCCTGGGCTCGGGCGAGACCACCTTCAGCCAGGTGCAGTACCTCGACACCGGCGTGATCCTGAAGGTGCGACCGCGCGTCACGCGCGAGGGGCTGGTGTTCCTCGACATCGTGCAGGAGATCAGCTCGCCCGGCGGGCAGGCCGACCGCAACGGCAACGTGCGCATCGATACGCGCAAGGTCAAGACCGAGACCGCCATCCAGTCCGGCGACACCGTGCTGCTGGCGGGCCTGATCAGCGACGGCGTGACGCGCGGTTCGTCGGGATTCCCGGGGCTCTCGCGCATCCCGGTGATCGGCGGGCTGTTCGGCACGCAGTCCTCGCGCACCGACCGCAACGAGGTGATCGTGCTGCTCACCCCGACCATCGTGCGCAACCCGGCCGAGGCGCGCGGGATCACCGACGAGTACGGCCGCCGCTTCCGCGCGCTGGAACCCATCAGGCGCACGACGCCGAAGCGCTGACCGTGCAGGGCCTGCCCGTCGTCGTCGTGCCCGTCGGCGCCGACGACGTGGCGCTCGATGCCTGCCTGGCCGCGCTCGATGCCGCGACGCCGGCCGGCACGCCGGTGTGGCTGGCCGACGATGCGCGCAGCGGGCCGCGCGGGCAGGCCGTCATCGCGCACTGGCTCGCGCGCACGCGGCTCGACGCCAGCCATTCGCGACGCCCGCGCGTGCTCGGCGACGTCGCCCACCTCGACGATGTCCTCAAGGCCTGCGGCGACCTCGACGTCGCGGTGCTGGCCTCCGATGCGCGGCCCGCGCCCGGCTGGCTCGAGCGCCTGGCCGCGTGCCTGGCGCACGACGGCGCCATCGCCAGCGCCACGCCGTGGTGCAACAGCGGCGAGACCGCATCGTGGCCACGCGTGGGCGAGCTCAACGCCGCGCCCGCGGACCCCGGGCGCCTCGCCCGCGCCTGCGCGCGCATGCCCGCGACCTACCCGGAGCTGCCGGCCGCGGTGTCGCACGCGGTGCTCCTGCGCGGCGCCGCGCGCGTGCGCGCGGGCGGGCTGGATGCGGCGACGTTCGCCGGCGTGGGCGCGGCGCTTGTGGACCTCTCGCTACGGCTGTCGGGGCTGGGCTGGCGCAACGCGCTGTGCGACACCGCGTTCGTGGCGCGCGATGCCGAGACGCCGGCGGGCGAGGGCGACGAGGCGCGCTTGGCGGTGCGCTGGCCCGGCTGGCACGCGCGGCTGGCGCCGATGCTGATGCACGATCCGCTGCATGCGCTGCGCGAACGGCTCGGCGTACTGCTCGACGCATGCGGGTCCGTGCCGCCGCAGGGCGACCTGTTCGACGCGGGTGCGCCATGAACACGGGCGCCGACATCGCCGTCGTGGTGGTCACCCACGAGAGCGCCGCGACGCTCGACGACTGCCTGCGGCGCCTGTGCGCCGCCGAGGGTGTGGCGGCGATCCGCGTGGTCGACAACGACTCGCGCGACGGCTCGCTGGAGATCGTGCAGCGCCATGCGCTGACCGACGCGCGCGTGCGCTTCATCGCCAACCCCGACAACCCGGGGTTCGCCGTGGGCTGCAACCAGGGCGCGGACGACGCGCTCGCGTCCGATGCGATCGCCTGGCTTGCCTTCGTCAACCCCGACGCGCTGGTCGCGCCGGACACGCTCGCGCGGCTGCGTGAACTCGCGGCAGGTGCCGGCGCCGAGGCGTTGCTGGGCGCGGACCTGGTGGACGAATCCGGCGTGCGCGATCCCGCGGCACGCCGGCGCGACCCGGATTTCGCCGCGATGCTGCGTGGCGCATTCGCCGGCGCGGGCGCGCGCGCGCGCTGGGCGATCGACGCCAACGACGCGCGCGGACTGCAGGATGTCGATGCGGTGTCGGGCGCGCTGGTGCTGATGCCGCACGGCCTGTTCACGCGCATCGGTGGCTTCGATCCCGCCTACCGCCTGCACGCCGAGGACCTCGACCTCTGCCGCCGCGCGCGCGACGCCGGCGCGCGGGTGGCGGTGGCCAACCACGTGCGCGTGGTGCACGTGCGCGGCGTGTCCAGCCGTGCACGGCCGCTGTTCGTGGAATGGCACAAGCACCGAGGGCTGTGGCGCTACTTCACCCGCTTCGAGGCGCCGCGCCGGTCGCTGCCCACCCGCATCGCGGTGTGGATGGCGATCTGGCTGCGCTTCCCCATCGCCGCGGCGCGCGCGTGGACGATCGCGCGCTGATGCGCGGCGCGAGGGGGTCATGCATCCTGTGCGCCTCGCCCACGGCCGCAGCGCGACGCCCATGACGCATCCCGCATGCACGCAGTGTGGCCGGCCCGTCGACGGTGAATCGCAACGGTATTGCCCGCAGTGCGGCCAGCCCACGCCGCCGCCGCGCATCGACTGGCATTTCCTCGGCCACGAGCTCGAGCACAGCATCCTGCACATGGACCGCGGGCTGCTGTTCACCCTGCGCGAACTGATGCTGCGCCCGGGTCGCCTGCTGCGTGACTACCTCGCCGGCCGGCGGCTCGGGCATGCCAAGCCGCTGCTGCTGATCATGGTGATGGCGGCGGCGGTGACGCTTGGCATGCGCGCCGTCCAATGGCTGCATCCCGACGCGAACGCCACGCTCATGGGATCGGCGCCCGCGCCAGGCGCGGACGAGGGCATGGCAGCCTCGGCGGCGATGGCCGGCTGGATGCAACGCAACTACGCGTTGCTGACCTTGCTGCTGCTGCCGTTGCAGGCAGGATGCTTCCGGCTGCTGTTCGGGCGAGGCTACGGCCTGAACTATCCCGAGTGGCTGGTCGTCGTCGCCCTGCTCACTGTCCAGGCGTTCGTGCTGCAGTGCGTCGCGCTTGCCGTGGGGCTGGCGTGGCCATCGGCGTTCCATCCCACGTACCTGTTGATGATCCTGCTCGCGGTCGTTTATGGATGCGCGTCGCTGCCGGGCCTGTTTCCTGCGCGCCCCGCCTGGCGCGTCCTGCTGCGCGCGCTGGCGGCATTCGTCCTGTTCATGGTGGCGAGCATCCTTTCGACCACCGTCGCCGGCGTGGTCATCGTGCAACTCCAACGCACCGCCTGAGTCGTCAGGCGCGATGTCGGTTGATGGCGTCGCGCAGCGCGCGGGCCTCGCGCGCCGCGGCCTCGGCGTAGTCGGCGCCACGCGAGGCATACAGGATCGCGCGCGACGAGCTCACCACGAGGCCGCTGCCTTCGATCGACTGCGCGCTGCGCACCACGGCCTCCACGTCGCCGCCCTGCGCGCCGACGCCGGGCACGAGGATGGGCATCGCGTTCCCGATGATGGCGCGCACCTCGCGCAGCTGATCAGGCCAGGTCGCGCCCACCACCAGCGCGCAGTTGCCGTGCGCGTTCCACTCCTGCGCGACGGTGGCGGCGACGTGTTGGTACAGCGGCCGCCGCGCGCCACCAGGTGCGTCCACGACCAGGTCCTGCAGGTCCGACGCGCCCGGGTTCGAGGTGTGGCACAGGATCACCACGCCGCGGTCGGCGTGGTCGAGGAACGGCTGCACCGAGTCGCGGCCGAGGTATGGGTTCACCGTCACCGCATCGGCGCCGTAACGGTCGAACGCCTCGCCCGCGTAATGCCGCGCGGTGCTGCCGATGTCGCCGCGCTTGCTGTCGAGGATCACCGGCACGCGCGGATGTGCCGCCTGCAGGTGCGCGATGAGCCGCCGTAGCGCGTCCTCCGCGCCCAGCGCGGCGAAGTGTGCGATCTGCGGCTTGAACGCGCAGGCGTACTCGGCCGTCGCGTCGGCGAGGTCGCGGCAGAATGCGAACACGGCGTCGTCGTCACTTGCGAACCCGGCCGGGAACTTCGCCGGCTCGGGGTCGAGGCCGATGCAGACGAGGGTGTTGGCGGCGGACCAGCGGGCCTTGAGGGCGTCAACGAACGATGTGCGCATGGACAGCGACTCCTTCGAACCGTCATCCCCGCGCAGGCGGGGATCTGTGGACGTGGCTTGTGCCCGTCATCCGCAAGTAGGCGGGATCCGGTGCCTTGCACTTTCCGCTTGTCATCACTGCGGACGCCGGATCCAGAAACATCGCACTTGCTGCTCGTCATCCCCGCGTAGGCGGGGATCCAGTGACCTTGCCCTTGCATCCGTCATCCCCGCGAAGGCGGGGATCCCTGGACGTCGCTTTTCGATGTCCGAACGCGAAGGAAGCAACAGCAAGGTCGATGGATCCGACAGGAGCATTCGGGGATGACGAACACAGGCAAAGGCAACGGCATCAAGTGACGGACGCAGGCAGCGGCATCAAGCAAGAGCAACAGCAAAGTCACTGGATCCCCCGACAACAGCACTCGGGGATGACGCACCGGCAAAGGCGGCTGCGCGATGCGCAGCCGCGCCGGTGCGTCACTTCAACGCCTTGAACCTCAACCGGTGCGGCTTGGCGCCTTCCTCGCCCAGTCGCCGCTTCTTGTCTTCCTCGTACTCGCGGTAGTTGCCCTGGAAGAACTCCACGTGCGAGTCGCCTTCGAAGGCGAGGATGTGCGTGGCGATGCGGTCGAGGAACCAGCGGTCGTGCGAGATCACGAACGCGTTGCCGGGGAACTCCAGCAGCGCATCCTCCAGCGCACGCAGGGTCTCGATGTCGAGGTCGTTGGACGGTTCGTCGAGCAGCAGCACGTTGCCGCCCTGCAGCAGGGTCTTGGCCATGTGCAGTCGGCCGCGCTCGCCGCCGGAGAGCGAACCGACCATCTTCTGCTGGTCCTGGCCCTTGAAGTTGAAGCGACCGATGTATGCGCGCGACTGGATCTCGATGCCGTTGATGTTGAGGATGTCCAGGCCGCCGGACACTTCCTGGAACACGTTGTGGTTGCCGGTCAGCGCGTCGCGGCTCTGGTCCACGTAGGCCAGCTTGACCGTCGGGCCCATCTCGATGGTGCCGCTGTCGGGCTTCTCGGCGCCGGTGATCATCTTGAACAGCGTCGACTTGCCCGCGCCGTTGGGCCCGATGATGCCGACGATGGCGCCGGCCGGCACCGAGAACGAGAGATCGTCGATCAGCAAACGGTCGCCGAATTTCTTCGAGACGTTCTTGAACTCGATGACCTTGTTGCCCAGCCGCTCGCCCGGCGGGATGAAGATCTCGTTGGTCTCGTTGCGCTTCTGGTAGTCGACCGCCTGCAGCTCCTCGATGCGCGCGAGGCGCGCCTTGCCCTTGGAGCGGCCGCCCTTGGCGTTCTGCCGCGCCCACTCCAGCTCCTTCTGGATCGCCTTCTGGCGCGCCTTTTCCTGGCTGTCCTCCTGCTTGAGGCGCTCGTCCTTCTGCTTGAGCCACTCGGTGTAGTTGCCCTTCCACGGGATGCCGCGGCCGCGGTCGAGCTCGAGGATCCACTCGGCGGCGTTGTCGAGGAAGTAGCGGTCGTGCGTCACCGCCACCACCGTGCCGGTGTAGCGCGCGAGGAACTGCTCGAGCCACTCCACCGACTCGGCGTCGAGGTGGTTGGTCGGCTCGTCGAGCAGCAGCATGTCGGGCTTCTGCAGCAGCAGGCGGCACAGCGCGACGCGGCGCTTCTCGCCGCCGGACAGGTTGCCGACCTTCGCATCCCACGGCGGCAGGCGCAGTGCATCGGCGGCGACGTCCAGCTGGTTCTCCAGCGTGTGCGCGTCGCCCGCGGCGAGGATCGCCTCCAGGCGCTCCTGCTCCTTTGCCAGCGCGTCGAAGTCGGCGCCTTCCTCGGCATAGGCCGCGTATACCGCGTCAAGCGCGGCCTGGGCGTTGATGACCTCGCCGACGCCTTCCTCGACGGCCTCGCGCACGGTCTTGTTCGGATCGATCTCCGGTTCCTGCGCGAGATAGCCGACCTTGATGCCCGGCTGCGGGCGCGCCTCGCCGGAGAAATCGGTGTCGACGCCGGCCATGATCTTGAGCACCGTCGACTTGCCGGCACCGTTGAGGCCGAGCAGGCCGATCTTGGCGCCCGGGAAGAACGACAGCGAGATGTCCTTGATGATCTGGCGCTTGGGCGGCACGGTCTTGCTGACGCCGCTCATGGTGTAGATGTATTGCATGGGTGCTCCGGGCAGGCGCGGGCCGCCTGCGCGCGGGCGGGCAGGGCGGCGGGAAACGGAAGGCCGCGAATTATACGGGGTGAGGCAGGGGCAAAAGAGTCCGCAAAGGACGCGAAAGACGCTATGGAAAACAAAGGCGAAAAAGGATGGAAGCAGCCGTAGCCCGGGTGGAGCGCAGCGATCCCCGGGAGTTGATGCGAGTAGGACCCGGGTATCGCTGCGTTCCACCCGGGCTACGTGTCCCAGCGACAGGTTTCTTCCGCCCTTTTTTGCGTCTTTAGCGTCCTTTGCGGACAACGCTCCTGCGTTTCGGCACCCCACCTCAGCGGAGTCGTGCCGGGTCGGAACGCTACACTTGCCACCCCGCCGACTCCCAGGACCTGCAATGTTCCCGCGCGACGCACGCATCGACGGTTTCGACCCTGAACTTGCCGCGGCCATCGCGCAGGAAACCCGCCGCCAGGAAGACCACGTCGAGCTGATCGCGTCGGAGAACTACGCCAGCCCGCGCGTGCTCGAGGCACAGGGTTCGGTGCTGACCAACAAGTACGCGGAAGGGTATCCGGGCAAGCGCTATTACGGCGGCTGCGAATACGTCGACATCGCCGAGCAGCTGGCCATCGACCGCTGCAAGGCGCTGTTCGACTGCGACTACGCCAACGTGCAGCCGCACTCGGGTTCGCAGGCCAACCAGGCGGTGTACTTCGCGCTGCTGCAGCCGGGCGACACCATCCTCGGCATGTCGCTGGCGCACGGCGGCCACCTCACCCACGGCGCCAAGGTCAACTTCAGCGGCAAGATCTTCAACGCGGTGCAGTACGGCGTGGACGAGAACGGCTTCATCGACTACGCCGAAGTCGAGCGCCTCGCGCAGGAACACAGGCCGAAGATGCTGGTCGCCGGCTTCTCCGCGTACTCGCAGGTCGTCGACTGGGCGCGCATGCGCGCGATCGCCGACGCGGTGGGGGCGATCTTTTTCGTCGACATGGCCCACGTCGCCGGGCTCGTCGCCGCCGGCGTCTACCCGACGCCGCTGCCGCACGCGCACGTGGTGACCTCCACCACGCACAAGACCCTGCGCGGCCCGCGCGGCGGAATTATCGTGGCCAAGAATCCTTCCGAGGACCTGGCCAAGAAGCTGCAGTCGATCGTCTTCCCCGGCATCCAGGGCGGCCCGCTGATGCACGTCATCGCCGCCAAGGCCGTGGCGTTCAAGGAAGCGCTGGAGCCCGACTTCAAGGCCTACCAGCAGCAGGTGGTGAAGAATGCGCAGGCGATGGCGGCGACGCTCGTCGAGCGTGGCTACAGGATCGTCTCCGGCGGCACGCAGAACCACCTCATGCTGGTCGACATGATCGGCAAGGACGTCTCCGGCAAGGACGCCGAAGCCGCCCTCGGCCGCGCGCACATCACCGTCAACAAGAACGCGGTGCCGAACGACCCGCGCTCGCCGTTCGTGACCTCGGGCCTGCGCCTGGGCACGCCGGCGGTGACCACGCGCGGCTACGTGGAACGCGATTGCGTGGACCTCGCCAACTGGATCGCCGACGTGCTGGATGCGCCGAATGACGATGCGGTCATCGCGCGCGTCGCCGACGCGGTCAAGGAGCAGTGCGCGCGGCTGCCTGTTTATGGGTGAGGTGGGAACGGGGAACGGGGAACGGGGAACGGGGAAGCGGGCGATTGTTGGCCGCCGACTTTCGCGAGCTGCGTGTGTGGGAAGAAGCGATGCGGTTGGCCGAGGCGGTCTACCGATTGACGAGCAGCTTTCCGCCGGACGAGCGATTTGGGCTGACCCAGCAACTACGCCGGGCCACGGTCTCTGTGGCCTCATGTATCGCCGAAGGCAATGGTCGCGACACGACCGCTGACTACCTTCGTTTCCTTTCTATGGCCAATGGATCGTTGTCGGAAGCCCACACGCAAGTGTTACTGGCCCAGCGCCTCGGGCTGGGAGATGCCGACTGCTATGGAGAAGTGTTTGAGGGCCTCTCCAGCGCAAGTCAGCTTTTGCAAGCCCTGCGCAAGTCATTGAGGATCAAGATCGCAGGTTCGCCCGCTGCTGCTTCCCCGTTCCCCGTTCCCCGTTCCCGCTCTCGCTCCACCCCCTGATGCACTGCCCCTTCTGCCAGCACACCGACACCCGCGTGATCGATTCGCGCGTGTCCGACGACGGCGCGACGATCCGCCGCCGGCGCGTGTGCGAGGCCTGCGGGGAGCGCTTCTCGACGCTCGAGATGATCGAGCTGAAGCTGCCGGCGATCGTCAAGTCCGACGGCCGCCGCGAGCCGTTCGACGCGCGCAAGCTGCGTCACGGCTTCGACCGCGCGCTGCAGAAGCGCCCTGTGTCCGACGAGCAGATCGAGGCTGCGGTGCGTGCGGTGGTGCACCACGCGCGCATGGCCGCCGAACGCGAGTTGCCGTCGCGCCGCGTCGGTGAGTTCGTCATGGCCGAACTGCGCAAGCTCGACCACGTCGCCTACGTGCGCTTCGCCTCGGTGTATCGCGCCTTCGAGGACGTGGCCGATTTCCGCGAGGAGCTCGACCGCCTGGAGCGCGACATCCCGCCCGCTGAAACCCAGCTGCCACTGCTCGGTGGCGATCCTCCGCCCGAGAAGAAGAAGCGCTGATCCATGCCTGATTCCACGCCCCGCGCCGTATCCGCAGTGCGCGCACGATGCATGGAGTCCGGGCCACGCGATGAGGCGATGCTGCCGCCGTGACCAATCCCCAAGTCCCAATCCCGAATCCCGGCTTCACCGCCCTCGACCATGCGCACATGGCGCACGCGCTGCGACTGGCCGCGCGCGGTGCGTACACCACCAAGCCGAACCCGATGGTGGGCTGCGTCCTCGCGCACGGCGAGCGCGTGGTCGGCAGCGGATTCCACGCGCGCGCGGGGCAACCGCATGCCGAGCCGCTGGCGCTGGCACAGGCCGGCGACGCCGCGCGCGGCGCGACCGCCTACGTGACGCTCGAGCCGTGCGCGCATACCGGCCGCACCGGCCCGTGCGTGGACGCGCTGATCGGCGCCGGCGTCGCCCGCGTGGTCGCGGCGATGCGCGACCCGTTCCGGCACGTCGACGGCGCCGGCTTCGAACGCCTGCGCGCGGCCGGCATCGAGGTCGCCGTGGGGCTGATGGAAGCGCAGGCCCGCGCACTCAACCGCGGCTTCCTGTCGCGCATCGAGCGTGGCCGCCCGTTCGTCACGGTCAAGCTGGCGACGAGCCTGGATGGCCGCAGCGCGATGGCCTCGGGCGACAGCAAGTGGATCAGCGGCGAGCAGTCGCGCCACGACGTGCACCGCCTGCGCGCGCGCAGTGGCGCCATCGTCACCGGTGCCGGCACCGTGCTTGCCGACGATCCGCAGCTCAGCGCACGCCTGCCCGCGGACGTGGAGGTGGTGCAGCCGCTGCGCGTGGTGCTCGACCCGGGCCTGGCCACCGTCGCGCGCGGCCGCGTGCGCGAGGGCGAGGCGCCGACGCTGTACATCCACGCGCCCAACACCAAGGTGCCGCGCGGCCTGAAGGCGGAGCTCGCGCACGCGCCGGTGCGCGCGGGCATGGTCGACCTGCATGCGGTGCTGCAGCTGCTGGCCGCGCGCGAGGTCAACGACGTGCTGGTGGAGACCGGCGCCACCCTCGCCGGCGCGTTCATGGCCGAGCACCTGGTCGACGAACTGGTGCTCTACGTCGCGCCGGTGCTGCTGGGCGCGCAGGCGCGGCCACTGTTCGGCGGCTTGCATATCGAGGCGATGGCCGAGCGCTACGAACTCGAGCTCGTCGATACCCGAAGCGTCGGCGACGACCTGCGCCTGACCCTGCTGCCGCGCGGCGTGCCAACGCCGGCGCCCGCACCAGCGGACAGCTGAGGCATGTTCACCGGACTCATCGAAGGCGTCGGCACCCTGGCATCGCGCGACGCTGTGGGCGGCGACGCGCGCCTGCGCATCGAGGCCGGCACGCTGCCGCTCGCTGACGTGGCGCTCGGCGAGAGCATCGCGGTCAACGGCGTGTGCCTGACCGTGGTGACGTTCGACGCGGCGGGTTTCACCGCTGACGCCTCCAACGAGACACTGGCTCTGACCACGCTTGGCGCATTGCCGGCCGGCCGCCCGGTGAACCTCGAACGCGCGATGCGCCCCACCGACCGCCTCGGCGGGCACCTGGTGAGCGGGCATGTCGACGGCATCGGCCACGTGGCGTCCGTGCACGACGACGCGCGCGCGCAGCGCTGGCGCTTCAGCGCGCCTGCGCCGTTGCTGCGCTACATCGCGACCAAGGGGTCGATCTGCGTGGATGGCGTCAGCCTGACCGTCAATGCGGTCGACGACGCCGGCTTCGAAGTCGCGCTGGTCCCGCATACCGTCGCCCACACCGCCTTCGGCGCGACGCGCGTCGGGGATGCGGTGAACCTCGAAGTCGACCTCGTCGCGCGGTACGTCGAACGGCTGCTCGCGACGCGCTGACCCGCCGCGCGCCCGCCCCCGCGCATCGCCCGTAAAATCCGCGTCCCGACGCACCTGGACGCCCCGATGCCGTTTTCCCCCATCCCCGAACTGCTCGAGGAAATCCGTGCCGGGCGGATGGTGGTGATCGTCGACGACGAGGATCGCGAGAACGAGGGCGACCTGATCATGGCCGCCGAGCTGGTCAAGCCGACCGACATCAACTTCATGGTCACCCATGCGCGCGGGCTGGTGTGCCTGTCGCTCACGCGCGAGCGCTGCCGGCAGCTCGGGCTGCCGCCGATGGTGCAGTCGAACACCAGCCAGCACCACACCAATTTCACCGTGTCGATCGAGGCCGCCGAGGGCGTCACCACCGGCATCAGCGCCTACGACCGCGCGCACACCATCCGCACCGCGGTGCGTCCCGACGCGTCCGCGCGCGACCTGCACCAGCCGGGCCACATCTTCCCGCTGGCTGCGCAGCCCGGCGGCGTGCTGACGCGCGCGGGCCACACCGAGGCGGCGAGCGACCTCGCCATGCTCGCCGGGCTGGAACCGGCGGGCGTGCTGGTGGAGATCCTCAACGGCGACGGCAGCATGGCGCGGCGGCCGCAGCTGGAGGCGTTCGCCGCCGAGCACGGCCTGAAGATGGGCTCGATCGAGGCGCTGATCCGCCACCGCCTGGAGACCGAGCACACCGTCGAGCGCATCGACACGCGCAGCATCGAGACCGCGCACGGCGCGTTCGAGCTGGTCACCTACCGCGACCGCCTGAGCCGCGCGCTGCACTTCGCGCTGGTGCGCGGCAGCGTCGATGCCGCCACGCCGACGCTGGTGCGCGTGCACATGCAGAACCCGCTCGCCGACGCACTGCATTGGCGGCGCGTGGATTTCGGCGCGCCCACCGACGACGTGTTGGCGGCGATCGCCAGCGAGGGGCGCGGCGTGCTGGTCGTCCTCGCCGACGCGCCCGATGCCGACGCGCTGCTCGCGCGCCTGCGTGCCACGCCGGCCGAGCACGACGCCACGCCCTCGGCGCCCGCGCTCACCGAATGGCGCCGCACCGGCGCCGGCAGCCAGATCCTCGCCGACCTCGGCCTGGGCCGCCTGCGCGTGATCGGCACGCCGCGCAAGCAGATCGGGCTGGCGGGGTTCGGGCTGGATGTCGTGGAGTACGTGAGTTTGTAGGGATCGGGACCCGGGCCCGGGTTCCGACGCGCAACGACAAAGGCGTTGGGTCCGCGAAGGACGCGAAAGGCGCGAAAAAGGCGCATACAAACGCTTCAGTGTTCTCCTTCGCGTGTTTCGCGTGTTTCGCGTCCTTCGCGGACCGCTCCGCTTCTGCTCCTCCCGGGTCCCGGGTCCCGGATCCCGGCTTCCCTCCGCCGCGTAAACTTGCCGGCCTGCCTGCCCCCGGCCATCCCCATGCCCCACATCGAAGGCGACCTGCGCAGCCCCGAGGGCGCGCGCTTCGCCATCCTCGCCAGCCGCTGGAACCCGCGCATCACCGACGCGCTGGTCGCCGGCGCGCGCAAGGCCTTCCTCGACCACGGCGTGGCCGAATCGGCGGTGGACGTGGTGCGCGTGCCCGGTGCGTGGGAACTGCCCGGCGCCGCCGCGCGCCTGGCGGCCGCCGGCAGCCACGCCGCGGTGGTCGCGCTGGGCTGCGTGGTGCGCGGCGACACGCGCCACTACGAGCATGTCGCCGATGAATGCGCGCGTGGCCTGATGCGCGTGGCCCTCGATGCCGGCGTGCCGGTGAGCAATGGCGTGCTGGCCGCCGAGCGCTTCGAGGATGCCGAGGCACGCGCGGGCGGCACGCACGGAAACAAGGGCGAGGAGGCCGCGCTGGCGGCGCTCGAGATGGCGCACCTGTTCGCGCAACTTCCTGCCGCCCGGGTGGTGCCATGAGCCGGCCCACCCGCCGTGACGGCATCGATCCCGTCGCGCGCTCGCGCGCCCGCCGCCGCGCGCTGCAGGCGCTGTACGCGTGGTCGATGTCCGGCGCCAGCGCCGAGAACGTGATCGAGCAGTTTGCCCACGAGCAGGCCAAGGAGCACGCGGACCTCGAGTACTTCGAGGACCTCGTGCGCGGCGTCGACATCCACCACGAGGCGCTCGACGAGGCGCTGGCACCGTTCCTGGACCGCGACGTCGACCAGGTCGACCCGATCGAACGCGCCGCTCTGCGCATCGCCGCCTACGAGCTGCGCATGCGCCCGGACGTGCCCTATCGCGTGGTGATCAACGAGGCCATCGAGGGCGTCAAGAAGTTCGGCGCCGAGCACGGCCACACTTACGTCAACGGCGTGCTCGATCGCGCCGCCGCGCAGTGGCGCAGCGTCGAGGTGGGCGCGGGGCGCCGCTGAGCCGCGCATGCGGCTGCACACGATGGAATTCGAGCTGATCGACCGCATCCGCGCCCGCGCCGCGACGCGTGGCGACGTGGTGCTGGGCATCGGCGACGACGCCGCGCTGCTGTCGATGCCGCCGGGCATGCAGCTGGTGGTGGCGATGGACACGCTCAACGACGGCGTGCATTTCCCGCAAGGCACGGCGGCCGCGGACATCGGCCACAAGGCGCTGGCGGTGAACCTGTCGGACCTGGCGGCGATGGGCGCGACGCCCGCGTGGTGCACGCTGTCGCTGTCGTTGCCCGCGGCTGACATGGACTGGGTCGATGCGTTCCTCGATGGCTTCCTCGCGCTGGCCGATGCGCACGGCATCGCGCTGGTGGGCGGCGATACGACGCGCGGGCCGTTGTCGGTCTGCGTCGCAGTGCACGGGTTCGTGGAGCCGGGCCTTGCGCTGCGTCGCGATGGCGCACGGGTGGGCGATGACGTGTGGGGCAGCGGGACGCTGGGGGATGCGGCGGCGGGGTTGGTGCTTGCGCTTGGTGACGACCGCGTTGCCATGTCAGACATCGCCGAGCGCGATGAACTGCCTACTCTCGAATCAAGAAGAGACGGCTGGGTCGAGCCAGGGCGGAGCACAGAAAACGCTGAGGCAACTGCGTCCGAACCAACCAGGCACGTCCCGCCGCATTCCGGAGGGCAAGGCACTGCCCGCCCCTCTCCCCAACCCCTCTCCCGGGGGGAGAGGGGCTTCGATCCGTCGCATGTCACGTGGCTTCGCGCGCGGCTGGATCGGCCCACGCCGCGCATCGCGCTGGGACGTGCGCTCGGCGGTGTCGCCACGGCGTGCATCGATATCTCCGACGGATTGCTTGCCGATACGGCGCACATTGCCCGTGCCAGTGGCGTCGGCCTGCGGATCGATGTGGATGCGCTGCCGGCATCGCCCGCGTTGCGCGGCGTCGCGCGCGATGCCAATGCATTACGCACGTGGCAGTCCGCCGGAGGCGATGATTACGAGCTGTGCTTCACCGCGCCACGCGACGCACGCAAGCGCGTCGAGGCGTCTGCGCAGGCGGCGGGCGTCGCGGTCACGCGCATCGGCCAGGCCGTCGCGGGCGCTGGCGTGGAGGCCATCGACGCCCGCGGACACGCATGGCGGGCGATGCGCGCGGGATACCGCCACTTCGACTGACGCGCGTTGATGGCGGTGCGGCTCCACCGATGCGCGCGCATCGATGGAGCCGGCTTGGTGCAACGCGTGAGGCGCGGGCCTCGCCGCGGCGGCCCTAGCGCACCGCGGCTACGCCCTTGGCGATCGCCTTGTCGGCGGCGGCGGTGATCTGCTTCTGCAGCGCCGCGTCGCCGATGCCGGTCGCCAGTTCGCGGATCGCCAGACCGACCAGTGCATGGTTCTCGGGGCGCCGGCCCCACTCGGGGTCTTCCCACCGGCCGTTGAAGTAGTTGGTGACCTGCAGGACGAAGTCGAGACGGGATCTGACCTTGCGAAGGGCCATGGGACTGCTCCTTGTCGATGCCCGGGCGGGATTGCCCGGCCCTTCTTCGAACGCGCGCATGCGTGCATGCCGGCCAGCACGCGGTCAATCCGGCAACAGCTTGCCCGGGTTGAGGATCCCGTCCGGATCGAACGCCGCCTTGACCGCGCGCATCGCCGCGAGCGTGGGCGCGTCGATGGCCTGCGGCATGAACGCGCGCTTGGCCATGCCGATGCCGTGCTCGCCCGACAGCGTGCCGCCCAGCGCGATCGCGAGCGCGAACACCCGCGCCATCGCCTCCTGCGCGCGCGCGGACTGCGCGGCGTCGCCGGGGTCGTACATCAGGTTGACGTGCAGGTTGCCGTTGCCGGCGTGCCCGAAGGTCACGATGCGAAGCGCGGAGTCGCGCGCGAGCGCCTGCACGCCTTCGACGAGGGCGGGGATGCGCGATACCGGCACCACCACGTCCTCGTTGATCTTGCCGGGCGCCAGCGTGCGCAGCGCCGGGGACAGCGCCCTGCGCGCGGACCACAGGCGTTCGCGTGCGGCGCTGTCCGGCGCGGTGTCGATCGCCAGCAAGCCGTCACCCCGTGCGGCGCGTGACAGCGCGTTGATGGACGCCGGCAGCGTCGTCGCATCGCCGTCGACCTCGATCATCAGCAGCGCACCCGCGTCGGCCGGCAGGTCGCTCGCTCCGGTCGTGGCGACCATGTGCGCACGCGCGAGGCCAAGCGCGTCGCCGTCCATGAACTCGAGCATCGACGGCACCGCCGGCTGCGCCATCAGCCGCGCGACGGCCTGTGCGGCGCTGGCGACGTCACGATAGGTCGCGCGCAGCGCGGCGCGCGCGGCCGGCGCGGGCGTCAGCCGCAGCGTGGCCTCCACGATGAGCGCCAGCGTGCCCTCGCTGCCGACGAGCAGCCGTTGCAGGTCGTACCCGGTCGCGCCCTTGGTGGTCGCGGTGCCGCAGGTGATGAGCTCGCCCGTGCCGGTAACGGCGGTGAGCGCCAGCACGTTGTCGCGGCTGGCGCCGTACTTCACCGCGCGCGGGCCGCCGGCATTGCAGGCGAGGTTGCCGCCGATGGTGCTGTACGCCGCGCTGGTGGGATCGGGCGGCCAGAACAGGCCATGCGGCGCGAGCGCGGCCTGCAGGTCGCCATTGAGCACGCCGGGCTCGACCACCGCGCAGCGATCCCCCGGGAGGATGGCGAGGATGCGATCCATGCGCTCGAACGACACCACCACGCCGCCCTGCACCGGCACCGCGGCGCCGGTGGTGTTGGTGCCGCGACCACGCGCGATCACCGGCACGCGGTGCGCACGGCACGCGCGCACGATCGCCTGCACCTGTTCGCGCGTACGCGGCAGCGCGACGGCGTCGGGCATGCCGTGGCGTCGCGAGTTGTCGTAGGCGTAGGTCAGGCGTTCGCTTTCATCCGTGCGCAGCCCGTCGCCGAGCGCATCGGCGAGCGGGGTCAGCAGGGCATCGGGCAATCGCATCGCTCAGGCGACCCGGAAGGCGTCACGGATCCAGTGCAGCACCGGCGCATCCGCGGCACCGTCGGCCTCGACCACGTCGAACCGGCACGGCATGTCGCGCCACTGCGGATGCGCCAGCAGGAAGCCCTGGGCGGCGCGCGCGATCTTGTGCTGCTTGCGTGCGTCCACGCTCGACGCACCTCCGCCGAAGCCACGCGCGCGGCGGTAGCGCACCTCCACGAAGACAAGCGTGTCGGCTTCGCGCATCACCAGGTCCAACTCGCCGAAGCGGAACGCGGCGTTGGCGGCGACCGCGCGCAGGCCGGCGCCCTCCAGGTGCGCCCGCGCGGCGGCCTCGACCGCGTCGCCGCGCCGGCGCACCGCGCTGGGCATCAGCCGCGCGCGTCGGCGAAAGGCACGGCGACGCCGTCGCGGAAGGTCGACCACGCCGGCGTGCGCAGCACGTTGCCGAAGCCGTCCAGGCGCAGCACGCCGGTGGCAGCTTCGACGCGGCCATCGGCCTGGGTGGCGAGCCGTTCCAGGTATGCGGTGACCAGCCAGGCGTCATGTCCGAACGCGAACAGACGCGCCGCCGGGCCGCGCGCGGTGGAGATGCGCGCCGCGGTGGCCGCCGCCGGTGGCAGGCCCGGCAGCCCGCGCGTCGTCCAGGTCTCGCCGGGGAACACGATGCCGTCGAGCACGCGGTCCTCCGCGGGCTTGCCGGTGCCCGACAGCAGTGCGCTGGTGGCGTACATCGGCTTGCCCGACATTCCCGCGAGCGCGAGCTTCGGTGCGACCGCGCGCGCTTCGGCGCCGCGCAGCGCGAGGAACACCGCATCGGCGCCACCCTCGGCCTGCGCGAGCGCGCCGAAGTCGGCGGTGGCCGCGGTGGCGGTGGCGACGGCAACGCCGCGCGCGCCCAGCGCATCGCGCAGGGCGGCGATCGCGCGTCGCTGGGTGTCGTCGCTGCCGCCGATCGCCAGCACCCGCGTCGCGCCGCGCGCCAGCAGCGCTTCGGCCGCGGCGTTCGCCTCGTCCTCCGGCGAGAGCGAGAAGCTCGCCGCGCCCGACGGCGGCGCCGTCACCGCGCGGTTGAGGGCGAGCACCGGCACCTCGAGCGCGCCGCGGCCGAACAGCACGCCCACCTCGTCGCGGCCGAGCGGGCCGACGACGAAATCGCTGCCGGCCTCCACCGCGCGGTCGTACGCGGCCGCGGCGCCGGTGGCGGTGTCGTAGAACTGCACGTCGGGGCGACGCCGCGTTTCGTTGTGGTAACCGGCCATGAAGCCGTCGCGTACCGGCGCGGCCGCGGTGGCCAGCGAACCGGTCAGCGGCAGCAGCACCGCCACGCGCACCGGCGGGCGGTAGCCATCGCGCTCGGCGGGCGGGCGGTTGCCGGCGTCGAAGCGCCAGCCGCTGCGCGCGAACGGGCGCGGCAGCGGCAGCCCGCGCTGCAGCATCGCGCGGCCGGCATATGGATACAGCGCATCGCCGTCGGGCAGCGCCGCGGCTTCGCGGGCGAGCGTGGCGTTGTCGAGCTGCGACAGCAGCCGGTCGATGCGCGCGTCGGCGTCGCGTCGCGCGCTGCCCGCGAGTGCCTGCGCGTCGCGCGCGAGCGCGCGGGCCTCGTCCAGCGCGGGAGACTGCGGGCCGACGGGAACGTCGGCGGGCCCGGCCACGCGCGTGCCGGGGGCGCATCCGGCGAGCGCAAGCATCGCACCCAGCAGCAGCGGGACGACCAGTCGTCGGGCGGGGCGTCGGGCATTCATGCGCATGGCGTCGCGTCGCTGCAGGGGATGGCCGCGATTCTAAGCGCGCAGGGGCGTGAGGCCCGGATACACGCGCCGCGTACGATGCCGCGATGTCCACGCCCATGCCCGCGCACGCTCCCGGAACCCTGCACGTGGTCGCCACGCCGATCGGAAATCTGGCCGACCTGTCGCCGCGCGCGCAGGCGGTGCTGCGCGAGGTCGAGGCGGTCTGCGCCGAGGACACGCGGCACACCCGGCAGCTGCTTGCGCACTTCGGGATCGACCAGGCGCTGGTCGCGCTGCACGAGCACAACGAGGATGCGCAGGCGGCGCAACTCGTCTCGCGCCTGCAGGCCGGCGCCTCCCTTGCACTCGTGTCCGATGCCGGGACGCCGCTGGTGAGCGACCCGGGGTTCCGCCTGGTGCGCGCCGCGCGCCTGGCGGGGGTGCGTGTGTCGCCGGTGCCCGGCGCGTGCGCGGCGATCGCCGCCTTGAGCGTGGCCGGCGCGCCGAGCGACCGGTTCGTGTTCGAGGGGTTCCTGCCGGCCAGGAGCGGGCCGCGACGCGAGCGGCTGGCGCAGCTCGCCGGCGAGACGCGCACGCTGCTGTTCTACGAGGCATCGCACCGCATCGCCGAGACCCTCGCCGACATGGCGGTGGTCATCGGTGGCGCGCGCCGCGTGGTGCTGGCGCGCGAGCTGACCAAGCTGTTCGAGACGGTGCTCGACGGCACGCTCGACGAGATCGCCGCGCGCGTGGCGACGGACGCCGACCAGCGCCGCGGCGAATTCGTGCTGGTGCTCGAAGGCGCCAGCGACGACGCCGAGGCCCGCATCGCCGAAGGCCGGCGCCTGTACGCGCGCCTGGCCGCGCACCTCAAGCCCTCGCAGGCCGCCAAGCTCGCCGCCGAGCTTTCCGGCGCACCGCGCAAGGCGTTGTATGGGGGCGAGTCGGACGAGGCGTCGTAGCCAGTGACATTGCAAAACAAGAGCGGGGTCCGCAAAGGACGCGAAAGACGCTAAGGAACAGCGACACCAACGACAGCAGCCACGTTGCGATGAACCGCTACGACGGCCCTTCTTTTCCGCTTTTCTTTTGCGTCTTCAGCGTCCTTTGCGGACCACCGCTCCTTTTCAGGATGACCGACGCGGCTTCGTCTCGAGGCGTGGCCCGGCTGGAGCGAAGCGATTTCGCGCTGATCTTCGACCATCGGCGCGACTGGAACGCGCCGTCGCGCGCCTTGGCATCCGCGCGCGAGCTTCATCAACCCCGGATATCGCTGCGCTCCATCCGGGCTCCGGGATGCGCGGGATGTACACTTGCCACGCGGAGTCGGCCAGGCAGTCGCGTCATTCGAAAGGATGCCGAGGAAAGTCCGGGCTCCACAGGGCACGGTGCCAGGTAACGCCTGGGCGGGGCGACCCGACGGAAAGTGCAACAGAGAGCAGACCGCCGAACGGCGCCGCAAGGCACGCGTGGCAAGGGTGAAACGGTGCGGTAAGAGCGCACCGCGAGCCTGGCAACAGGCCGGCACGGCAAACCCCACCGGGAGCAAGACCAAATAGGGAGACGATGCCGCGGCCCGCGGTGTCTCCGGGTCGGTTGCTTGAGCGACGCGGTGACGCGTCGCCTAGAGGAATGACTGCCCACGACAGAACCCGGCTTATCGGCCGGCTCCGCACCTTATCTTGCGCAGCAAGAAAGGTGCGCCCACGCTTGTCGATGTTGCGGCGGTACGGCTGCCGAAACATCGAAAACCGCGGGTCCCTTGCGTGCCTTCCACACCCCTTGTTCGCGCCTGCGGCGCGAATCGCCCCCTCACTCAGGGGGCGACGCGCTTCGCGCGCAACGGCAGTGGCAAAAGCTGGGCCGGTTAACGCCTCGCGACACGGCTACACGTGGTGTCTTCTTTGCTCGTCATCCCCGCGCAGGCGGGGATCCATGGACGTTGCTCACGTATGTCGCAGGCACACGCCGCAACGATCAAGCGCGCGCAAGCCGTGCTTCGTATTCGGCCTCGAGTTGCGTATGCGTGCGCCAGAACGGGCGTGGCGGGCGGTGGGAGAGCACGTCGTCGAGCAGGCCCAGGTGCGTGTGCCAGCCGCTGGCGACGCTGGTCATCTCGTTCGCGCGCAGCTGGAGGTGGGTGAGGGTCAGGCGCACGCGGTCGCCGGCGGGTTCGAGGGCGAAGGTCACTTCCGAATCGTCCGCGTGCGCCTCGTGCTCCGACTCGGTCCACGTGTAGCAAGCAGGCGTGGCGGGTCGAGTCGGGTGATGCGGCCGTGCATGGTGCCGCTGTTCTCGTAGTCGCGGTACTTGGCCGGCGCGCGGTCGTCGCCCTGCGACAGCTTCGCGTTGCGGAAGTGCAACGCGACGGCGCCGCCGACGCGCAGGTCCATCGCGCCGCCGGCGAGCCAGCGAGCACGCAGCGCGGGTTCGGTCAGCATCGCCCAGACGCGCTCGATCGGGCCTGGCAGGTCGCGCACGAAGCGGATCGTGTCGGGTGCGACGGGTTCGCCGTGGGCGTCGTTCATGGTCGTCTCCTGTTGCGTGCGTGAGTGGTCGAAGACGCGACGCGATCAGCGCGCGGCGTCGTCGGATGGCATGTCCTGCGTGGGCGCATCGGCGCGCAGCAGCTGCTCGAGTGCGTCGAGGCGCTGCGCCCAGAACGTTTCGTAGCGGCGCAGCCACGCATGGGCCTGCGCGAGGGGGGCGGGTTCGAGCCGCACGCGGTGCGTGCGGCCGATCACCCTGCGCGTCACCAGCCCGGCACGTTCGAGCGTGCGGATGTGCTTGGACGCCGCGGCGAGGGTCATGGCGAACGGCGCGGCCAGTTCGCCCACGCTGTGCTCGGCGTCGGCGAGCCTGGCCAGCATCGCGCGGCGGGTGTGGTCGGCGAGGGCATGGAACACCGGGTCCAGGTCGGGCAGTTGGTCAACCATGGAGTTGAATATGGCCCCTTGACGCTGGAACCGTCAACCAACGAGTTGAATGAAGGACGCTGGTGCAGTGCACCATGCGGTCGACTGTCAGGATGCTCCCCTCGTTGTCCGCCGACCTCAATCGGGGCCAATCTCAAAAATTGAGACGAAACAACGGCTAGTGGATAACTCTTGAATAAGACTCTGAAGTTCGCTGCAAGCCATTGATGCGGCTGGGAAAATCTGTGCCGTCGCGCTGTTGACAACCCCGGGTGCCACTCCTAAGGTGGCGATCCGAGGGGAAACCGGGTTTTTCGTGGTTTTTCCGGAGGCGATGGCCCGGGGGGTCGTCGCGACAGGGCGGCGCGCAAGGCGTCGCCCGGCAGCAGGCACGGGCAGGCGATGTTCCAGGGCGAAACCGCCATCACGATCGACGACAAGGGCCGGCTGGCGGTGCCCACCGCCTACCGCGAGCTCGTCGCGCGCGAGGCCGGCGGACGGCTGGTGCTGACCTACAACCCCTTCGAGGCCGGCAGCCTGTACCTGTACCCGGTCGCCGCCTGGCAACGCGTGCGCGACGCGGTCAACGCCCTGCCCAAGACCAAGTCGGTCAACCGCGCCTTGCAGCTCAAGCTGGTCGGCGCCGCGTGCGAGGTCGAACCCGACGGCAACGGCCGCATTTCGATCCCGGCCAGCATGCGCAGCGCGGTGGGCATCGAGCGCCGCGCGGTGCTGCTGGGCATGGGCGACAAGTTCGAGCTGTGGAGCGAGCAGGCGCACCACGCGCAGATCAGCCAGGTCATCGGTGACGACGACCTGGGCGACGACCTCGCCGGGCTGCCCCTGTGACCGGCGGTGGCATGGAGCGCAGCGCTTCCGGCCACGCCCCCGCGACGCACCGGCCGGTCCTCTACGCGCAGGTGCTCGACGGGCTGGCGGTGCAGGCCGATGGCACTTATCTCGATGGCACCTTCGGCCGCGGCGGCCATGCGCGCGGCGTGCTCGACAAGCTGGGCCCCGGCGGGCGCCTGCTGGTGATGGACAAGGATCCCGAGGCGATCGCCGTCGCCCGCGAGGCGTTCGGCGGCGATGCGCGGGTGGCCATCCACCACGGCAGCTTCACCGACATGGCGCACTGGGACGCCGCCGCGGGTGGACTCGACGGTGTGCTGCTGGACCTCGGCGTGTCCTCGCCGCAGCTCGACGTCGCCGAGCGCGGTTTCTCGTTCGGCAAGGACGGCCCGCTGGACATGCGCATGGACCCGACCTCGGGCCAGAGCGTGGCCGAGTGGCTGGCGACGGCCGAGGAGCGCGAGATCGCCGACGTGCTGTGGACCTACGGCGAGGAGCGCGCGAGCCGGCGCATCGCCAAGGCGATCGTCGCGCGCCGTGCCAGCGCGCCGCTGGCGCGCACCGCCGAACTGGCCGACCTCATCGCCTCCGTCGTGCCGCGCGGCAAGGACAAGAGCCATCCGGCCACGCGCAGCTTCCAGGCGCTGCGCATCTTCATCAACCGCGAGCTGGCCGACCTCGAAACCGGGCTCGACGCCGCGCACGCGCAGTTGAAGGCCGGCGGGCGGCTGGCGGTGATCAGCTTCCACTCGCTGGAAGACCGCATCGTCAAGCAGTTCATGGCGCGCCACGCCAAGGCGCCGCCGGCCGACCGCCGTCGCCCGATCGAAGCCGAGTTCACACCCACGCTCAGGCTCGTCGGCGGCGCGCAGAAGGCCGATGCCGCCGAGCTCGCTGACAACGTGCGCGCGCGCAGCGCGGTGTTGCGGGTGGCGGAGAAGCTGGGGACCGGGGACCGGGGACCGGGGACCGGGGACCGCAACACGTCCAAGTCCGCGAAGGGTGGCGAACGCGCCAAGAACGCGGCGGATCGTAATGACGTCGAACGCCCCTTGTCGCTTCCTTGCCTTTCGCTCGCTTCGGGTTCCTCGCCGACGGCTACGCTTCTGCGCTTCCCGGTCCCCGGTCCCCGGTCCCCGGTCCCCGCGCGCGAGGCCCGCCCATGAGCCTGCGCGGGATCCTCACCGTGCTGGTCATCGCCAACGTCGCGACCGCGCTGGCGATCGTGCATGCGCGGCACCTGCATCGCACCGCGTTCATGGAGTTGTCGCGCCTTGAGAAGGCGCGCGACGCGCTCAACATCGATTTCGGCCGCCTGCAGCTGGAACAGGCGACGTGGGCCGAGGCCAACCGCATCGACCAGGTCGCGCGCGACCGGCTCGGCATGAAGTTCCCGGAAGCCGGGGAAATCGTGGTGGTGCGGCCATGAACACGCGCGACCCGCGCCGCCCGCCAGCGCACGGCCCGGTGCCGTTGCAGGCGCGCATCCGCGCGCTGTTCGCAAGCGGCCCCGCGCGCCGCGGCGGCCCGCGCTACGACGTGCGCACGCGCGTGGCGGTGGTCGGCGGCACGCTCGGCCTGTGCGCGCTGGCGCTGGTGGGGCGCGCGTTCGACCTGCAGGTGCTGAACAACGACTTCTACCGCCAGCAGGGCGATGCGCGCGCGCTGCGCGAGGTCGCGATCCCCGCCTCGCGCGGGATGATCACCGACCGCAACGGCGAGCCGCTCGCGGTGTCCACGCCGGTCGAATCGGTGTGGGCGAACCCGCAGGAACTGCTCAAGCACAGCGACCGCGTCCCGGAGCTCGCGCGCGCCCTCGGCGTGCCGGCCGACTACCTGCTGCGCAAGCTCTCCGCCCGCAGCGAGAAGGAATTCATCTACCTGGAGCGCCGCATCAACCCGGCGCGCGCCAAGAAGATCCTCGCGCACGGCATCCCGGGCGTGCACACCCAGCGCGAGTACCGCCGCTTCTACCCGCAGGGCGAGGCGCTGGCGCACGTGCTGGGCTTCACCAACGTCGACGACCGCGGGCACGAAGGCCTGGAACTGGCGCTCGACGACGCGCTGCGCGGCAAGCCCGGCGCCAAGCGCGTCGTGCGCGATGGCCGCGGCCGCACGGTGCAGGCGATCGACCTTCTGCGGCCCGCCGAGCCGGGCCAGGACATCACGCTGACCATCGACCGGCGCATCCAGTACCTCGCGTTCCGCGAGCTGCGCGGCGCGCTGCTGCGCACGGGCGCCAGCTCCGGTTCGATCGTGGTGCTGGACGTGGCCACCGGCGAGGTGCTGGCGATGGCCAACCTGCCGACCTACAACCCGAACGTCGGCCGCGCCTCGAGCCTGGACGTGATGCGCAACCGCGCGGTCACCGACCTGGTCGAGCCAGGCTCGACCATGAAGCCGCTCACGATCGCAGCGGCGCTCGAGGCGAAGCTGGTGACGCCGGACACGCTGGTGGACGTCAGCCCCGGGCGCATGGCGCTGGGCCGCTACACGATCAGCGACCACAAGAACTACGGCATCCAGACCGTCACCGGGCTGATCACCAAGAGCTCCAACATCGGCGCGGCCAAGCTTGCCGCGCGCATGGAGGACCGCTACTTCCACGATTTCATCGAGCGCTTCGGCTACGGCGCCCGGCCCGGCAGCGGCTTCCCCGGCGAGGTGCCCGGTACGCTCCAGCAGCCGGCGCAGTGGAGCGGCACCACCAAGGCGACGATGAGCTACGGCTACGGCCTGTCGGCCACCCCGTTGCAGATCGCCCGCGCGTACGCCGCGCTCGGCAACGGCGGCGTGCTGGTCACCCCGACCTTCGTCAAGGGCCACCGCGGCGAGCGCACGCAGGTGCTCGACGCCGGCATCGCGCACGACGTGATGCAGATGATGCGCACGGTCACCGAGCCGGGCGGCACCGCCACGCAGGCGGCGATCCTCGGCTACCACGTGGCCGGCAAGACCGGCACCGCGCGCAAGTTCAGCGACACCGGCGGCTACACGCGCCGCTACGTGTCGTTCTTCGCCGGGCTGGTGCCGGTGGAGAACCCGCGCTTCTCGATGACGGTCGTCATCAACGATCCGGATCCGGCCAAGGGCTACTTCGGCGGGCTGGTGTCGGCGCCGGTCTTCAAGAACGTCATGGACGGCGCGTTGCGCTTGATGGACGTGGCGCCCGACGACATCGAGACCTGGCTTGCCGTGCAGGCCGAGGCCGAGGCGAAGCGCCTCAAGGCCGAGGGCGTTGCCATCCCCGCCATCCCCGCCACGCCCGCGGCGCCCGTCGAGGCGCAGCCGCGCGTCGCCGGGCAGCAGGCGCTGCCGCCGGTGGCCGCCGCCCTGCTGCAGGGGGCGGGGCGATGAGCCGCATGCGTGCGCTGGCCGCGCTGCTGCCGGACGTGCCGGGGATCGACCCCGCGCTGCACGTCGGCGGGCTGACGATGGATTCGCGTAGCGTCCGCCGCGGCGACGCGTTCGTCGCCATCGCCGGCTTCGGCGCGCACGGGCTGACCTTCGTCGACCAGGCGCGCGCGAACGGGGCGGCGGCGGTGCTGGTCGATGGCGACGAGACCGGCCAGACCGCGCGCCCGCGCGTTCCGGACGACGCGATCGTCGTGCCCGGCCTGCGCGCACGGCTCGGCGCGCTCGCCGATGCCTTCCACGACCGCGCCACCGCGCGCGTGCCGGTCGTCGGCGTGACCGGGACCAACGGCAAGACCTCCACCGTGCAGCTCATCGCGCAGGCGTGGGAAGCGCTCGGCACGCGCGCCGGCACCGTGGGCACGCTCGGCGCGGGCCTGCACGGTGACGTGCGCCCGACCGGTTTCACCACGCCGCTGGTGTTGCAGCTGCACGCGCTGCTGGCCGGCATGGTCGATGCGGGCGCCGGCGCGATCGCGATGGAGGTCAGCTCGCACGCGCTCGACCAGGGCCGCGTGGACGGCGTGCATTTCGACATCGCCGCCTTCACCAACCTCACCCGCGACCACCTCGACTACCACGGCACGATGGCGGCCTACGGCGCCGCCAAGGCGACGCTGTTCGCATGGCCGGCGCTGCGCGCGGCGGTGGTGAACCTCGATGATGGATTCGGCGCCGCGCTGCACGCGCGCCTGCGCGACCCGGCAGGCGCCGGCACGCCGCGCGCCATCGACGCCATCGGCGTCAGCTCGCGTGGCCATGCCGACGCCACCGTGCGGGCCGGCGCGATCACCCTCGACACCGCCGGCCTGGGCTTCGACCTCGCCATCGGCGATGCCCGCGCGCGCGTGCATTCGCCGCTGCTGGGCCGCTTCAACGTCGACAACCTGCTGGTCGTGGCCGGCGTGCTGCACGCGCAGGGCATCGCTGCGGCGCGCATCGCGTCGGTGCTGTCCGCGCTGCAACCGATCCACGGCCGCATGAACCGCCTCGGCGGCGGCGATGCGCCGCTGGTGGTCGTCGACTACGCGCACACGCCGGATGCGCTGGAGCAGGCATTGGCGACGCTGCGCGCGCACACCGCCGCGCGCGTGCTGTGCGTGTTCGGCTGCGGCGGCGAGCGCGACGCCGGCAAGCGCCCGCAGATGGGCGCGATCGCGGAATCGCGCAGCGACGTGGCGATCGTCACCGACGACAACCCGCGCGGCGAGGACGGCGACGCGATCGTCGCGCAGGTGGTGGCCGGCTTCGCCGATCCCGCGCGCGCGATCGTGGTGCGCGACCGCCGCGCGGCGATCCACCGCGCGATCGGCGAGGCGCGTCCTGGCGACATCGTGCTGGTCGCCGGCAAGGGCCACGAGCCCTACCAGGAAATCGCCGGCGTCCAGCAGCCGTTCGACGACACCGAGGTCGCGCGCGAGGCGCTGCAGGCGCGCGGCCCCACGCGCGAGGCGCGCCCGTGAGGCCGCTGCCGCTCTCGCAGCTCGCGCGCTGGACCCACGGCCGCGTCGTCGGCGACGACATCGAGGTCGCCGCGTTCGCCACCGACACCCGCGGGCTCGATCCGGCGCGCCGCGGCGTGCTGTTCGTCGCGCTGAAGGGCGAGCGCTTCGACGGCCATGACCACGTCGATGCCGCCAGCCGCGCCGGCGTCGCCGCCGCGCTGGTCTCGCGCGCGCTCGACGTGCCGGTGCCGCAGCTGGTGGTCGGCGACACCCAGCGCGCGCTGGCCGACATCGCGCGCGGAATCCAGGCCGGGCGCCCCGCGCGACGCATCGCGGTGACCGGCAGCAACGGCAAGACCAGCGTCAAGGCGCTCACGCTGTCGATCCTGGAGGTCGCGGCCGGCGACGCGCCCGGCGCGGCCTACGCCACGCCCGGCAACCGCAACAACGAGATCGGGCTGCCGCTGGCGGTGATCGACGCGCCCGAGCAGGCGGCCTACGCGCTTTACGAAATGGGCACCGGCGCGCCGGGCGACATCGCGTATCTCACCGCCATCGTGCGGCCCGACGTCGCGCTGGTGAACAACGTCGCGCCCGCGCACCTGGAGCGCATGGGCACGCTGCTGGAGATCGCCAACACCAAGGCCGCGGTGTACGACGACCTGCCGCCCGACGGCGTGGCGGTGATCAACGCCGACGACGCGTTCGCGCCGTACTTCGCCGAGCGCGCGCACGGCCGGCGGCTGATCCGGTTCGCCCTGGAGGCCACCGGCGAGGTGACCGCGCGCGAACTCGCGATGGATGCCGGCGGCAGCACCTTCGTGCTCGACACGCCGGCCGGCCGCACGCCGGTGCGCATCGCGCTGCCCGGCCGCCACAACGTCCGCAACGCGCTCGCCGCGGCGTCCATCGCGCTGGGGCTGGGCATCGGGCTGGACGCCATCGCACGCGGGCTGGAGCGCGCGCGTCCAGTCGAAGGGCGCCTGGTCGCACGCACGCTGGCATCGGGCGCGACGCTCGTCGACGACAGCTACAACGCCAACCCCGGCTCGCTGGCCGCCGCCATCGACACCCTGGCCGGCACCGGCACCGGCCCCGCGTGGCTGGTGCTGGGCGACATGCGCGAGCTCGGCGACGACGCGCCTGCCATGCACGCGGAGATCGGCCGCCGCGCACGCGCCGCGGGCATCGCCCGGCTCTACACGCTGGGCGACCTCAGCGCGCATGCCGCACGGGCCTTCGGCGCAGACGCCCGCGCCTTCGACGACCACGACGCACTGGCCGCGTCCCTCGCCTCCGAACTCGCCCCCGGCGTGCGCGTGCTGGTCAAGGGCTCGCGCGGCAGCCGGATGGATCGGGTGGTGAAAGCGCTGCTGCAGGGGGAAGGCGACGCATGAAAGCGGGAACGGGGAACCGGGAACGGGGAAGCAACAGCGATGCCGCGGTGCGCGTGTCGATGTTGGTGATGCCTGTCCAGTCCGGCCGATCCGCGCTGCACCGCTTCCCCGTTCCCCGTTCCCCGTTCCCGTTTCCGGCCTCCGCCCATGCTCCTTGAACTGACCCGCTGGCTCGAGCAGCTGGCCAGCCTGTTCGGGCTGTTCGGCTACCTCACCTTCCGCGGCATCCTCGCGGCGCTGACCGCGCTCGCGTTCTCGCTGTGGTGGGGGCCGGCGGTGATCCGGCGCCTCGGCGCGCTCAAGGCCGGTGGCCAGCCGATCCGCGCCGACGGCCCGCAGTCGCACTTCTCCAAGGCCGGCACGCCGACGATGGGCGGCGCGCTGATCCTGATCACCGTGCTGGCCTCGGTGCTGCTGTGGGGCGACCTGCGCAACCGCTACGTGTGGCTGGTGCTCGCGGTGATGGTGGCGTTCGGCGCGATCGGCTGGTGGGACGACTGGATCAAGATCGTCCGCCGCGATCCCAACGGCATGCGCTCGCGCACCAAGTACCTGCTGCAGTCGATCGCCGCCCTCGGCGCGGGACTGTTCCTGTACTTCACCGCCGACGCCGACACCGCCACAACGTTCTACATCCCGTTCTTCAAGGCGGTGGCGCTGCCGCTGGCGACGGTGACGTTCCTGGCGATCGCCTATTTCTGGATCGTCGGCTTCTCCAACGCGGTCAACCTTACCGACGGGCTGGACGGCTTGGCGATCATGCCCACGGTGCTGGTGGCCTGCGCGCTGGGCGTGTTCGCGTACGCGTCGGGCCACGCGGTGTTCTCCGAGTACCTCGGGATCCCGCGCGTGCCCGGTGCCGGCGAGCTGGTGATCATCTGCGCGGCGATCGCCGGCGCGGGCCTGGGTTTCCTGTGGTTCAACACCTACCCGGCGATGGTGTTCATGGGCGACATCGGCGCGCTGTCGCTGGGCGCGGTGCTGGGCTGCATCGCGGTGATCGTCCGGCAGGAACTGGTGCTGGTGATCATGGGCGGGATCTTCGTCGTCGAGACGCTCTCGGTGATGATCCAGGTCGCCAGCTACAAGCTCACCGGCAAGCGCGTGTTCCGCATGGCGCCGATCCACCACCACTTCGAGCTCAAGGGCTGGCCGGAACCGCGCGTGATCGTGCGGTTCTGGATCATCAGCGTGATCCTGGTGCTCGTCGGCCTCGCGACGTTGAAGATCCGCTGATGACGGCCGTCAGTCGCTCGATGCGCTCGCTGTCAGTCTGCTTCAGTACGGCAGGGAGTCGCTCGCTGCGCTCGCTGTCAGTCGGCTGCTTCGCAGCCTGTAAGCAGTCAGTGGCAGCCGTTGCCTCGACTGACAGGCCGCGCAGCGGCCGACTCCCTTCTTGCAGCGCCGCAGGCGCGACTCACTGGCGCGCCACGTCGTGCGAGGTGCGCGCATGAGCACCGTCGCGCCGCATGCGGGCAATGCCGCGCACGCGCCCACCGGCCAGGCCACGCCGCTGGGCGCGATCGCCGGGCGGTTCGACGGCTGGCTGTACGGCCCGGCCGTCGCGCTGGCGTGCCTGGGCGTGGTGATGGTCGGTTCGGCCGGGATCGGCGTGATGGTGATGCACAAGGTCGGGCCGGGTTACTTCCTGGGCCGCCACGTGGTGTTCCTGGCGGTCGGCGCGTTGCTGGCGGCGATCGCGATGCGCACCGAGCTCAAGTCGATCGAGCAGCGCAGCCAGTGGCTGCTGCTGGCGTGCGTGCTGCTGCTGGTGCTGGTGTTCGTGCCGGGCATCGGCCACACCGTCAACGGCGCGCGGCGCTGGCTCAACCTCGGGGTGTCGAACTTCCAGGCCGTCGAGGCCGTCAAGCTGCTCTACATCGTCTGGCTGGCCAGCTACCTCAAGCGCTACAGCGAGGAGGTCAGCGCGACGTGGCCGGCGATGCTCAAGCCGCTCGGCGTGGCGGTGCTGCTGGTGATCCTGCTGCTGCTGCAGCCGGACTTCGGCTCGTCGTCGCTGCTCTTGGCCATCACCGGCGGCATGCTGGTGCTGGGTGGGGTGAACATGCCGCGCATGTTCGGCCCGGTGCTGGTCGGCCTGCCGGTGCTGGCGGCGGTGGCGATCGCCGAGCCCTACCGCATGCGGCGGCTGACCTCGTTCCTCGATCCGTGGCAGGACCCGTTCAACTCGGGCTACCAGCTCACCAACGCGCTGATGGCGGTGGGGCGCGGCGAATGGACCGGCGTGGGCATCGGTGCGTCGGTGCAGAAGCTCTCGTACCTGCCCGAGGCGCACACCGACTTCATCATGGCGGTGGTGGCCGAGGAGCTGGGCTTCGTCGGCGTCGTCGCCGTCGTCGCGCTGTTCGCGCTGCTGGTCGGGCGCGCGCTGTGGACGGGTCTGGAGTGCGTGCGCATGCGGCGCCACTTCGCGGGCTACATCGCGTTCGGCATCGCGCTGTGGATCGGACTGCAGGCGTTCGTGTCGATCGGCGTGAACCTCGGGCTGCTGCCCACCAAGGGTCTGACGCTGCCGCTCATCTCGTCCGGTGGCTCCAGCGTGCTGATGACCTGCGCGGCGATCGGGCTGCTGCTGCGCGTGGGCTATGAACTCGATCGCGCCAAGCGGCAGGTCGCGCGGTTGCGTGGTGAGGGCGGGACCGGGGACCGGGGACCGGGGACCGGGGGGCGCAACGGCACGTTGAATGACGCACATGCCTCCAACAGGGCCGCGCCCCATTCCTCACACGCATCGAACGACCAACCCGGTCCCCGGTCCCCGGTCCCCGGTCCCGCGTCGCGCGGCACCAGCCGCCTGCAGCCGCGGATCGTACCGACCCTGGGGCGCGGCGCATGAGCGCGCTGGCCGCCAGCGTCGACGCGCGCCCGGTGCTGATCCTCGCCGGCGGCACCGGCGGGCACATCTTCCCGGGCCTGGCGGTCGCGCATGCGCTGCGCGCGCGCGGCGTGCCGGTGGCGTGGCTGGGCGCGGACGGCGCGATGGAAACGCGGCTGGTGCCGCCCCACGGCATCGAACTGGAAACGCTCGCCATCCGCGGCGTGCGCGGCAAGGGCATCGGCGCGCTGCTGCGCGCACCGTTCGTGCTGCTGTCGGCGGTGCGCCATGCGCTGCGCATCGTGCGCCGCCGCGCGCCGCGCGCGGTGGTGAGCTTCGGCGGCTTCGCGGCCGGGCCCGGTGGGCTGGCCGCGCGCTTCGCCGGCGCGCCGCTGGTGGTGCACGAGCAGAACCGCGCCCCCGGGCTGACCAACCGCGTGCTGGCGCACGCGGCGCGGCGCGTGCTCACCGGCTTCCCGGAAACGTTCACCGGCATCGAGGAGCACTGGGTCGGCAACCCGGTGCGCGCGGAGATCGCCGCGGCTGCGCCGCCCGCGCAGCGCTTCGCGGAACGCACCGGCGCGCTGCGCGTGCTGGTGCTCGGCGGCAGCCAGGGCGCGCGCGCGCTCAACGCGGCGGTGCCGCAGGCGCTGCGCGCGCTCGTGCCGGCACACGCGTTCGAGGTCCTGCACCAGGCCGGCGCCGCGCTGCACGACGACGCGCTCGCGGCCTACCGCGATGCCGGCGTCGCCGCGCGCGTGGAGCCCTTCATCGCCGACATGGCGGCCGCCTACGCCTGGGCGGATCTCGTTGTCTGCCGCGCCGGCGCGCTGACCCTGGCCGAGCTGTGCGCGGTCGGCGTGGGCAGCGTGCTGGTGCCGTTTCCGGCCGCGGTCGACGATCACCAGACCAAGAACGCGCGCTTCCTGGTCGAGCGCGACGCGGCGCGCCTGCTGCCGCAGTCGGACGCGCTGGCCGAGCAACTGACCGACACCCTGCGCGAGCTTGCCGATCGCACCACCTTGCTGCGCATGGCCCAGTCCGCCCGCGCGCTGGCACGCCCCGACGCCGCCGAGCGTGTGGCGGAGATCGTGCTGGAGGTGGGGCGATGAAGCTGGTGAAGCGGGAACGGGGAACGGGGAACGGGGAAGCGTGGATTTTCGCGTCGACCGACATCGCCCGCGCTTCGCTTGTCCGCTTCGCTTACTGGGGACGACGTGGGCACACGTTGACTTTGCTTCCCCGTTCCCCGTTCCCCGTTCCCGCTTCTGGCATCTCCCCATGAGCTCCACCATGCGCTCCCGCCGACTGCAACACATCGCCGATCCCGCCGAAGGCGGCACCGCGGCGGTCGTGCGGCTGTTCCCGCGCGTGCACTTCGTCGGCATCGGCGGCACCGGCATGAGCGGGCTGGCCGAGGTCATGTGCACGCTCGGCTACCAGGTGTCGGGCAGCGACGTCGCCGACAACGCGGTGACCAAGCGCTTGGCCAAGCTCGGCATCGCCGTACAGCGCGGCCACACCGGCGCCAACGTGCTCGGCGCGGACTGCGTGGTCGTCTCGAGCGCGATCAAGCCCGACAACGCCGAGCTGATGGAGGCGCGCGCGCAGCGCATCCCGGTGGTGCCGCGCGCGGAGATGCTCGCCGAGCTGATGCGCTTCAAGCGCGGGATCGCGGTGGCCGGCACGCATGGCAAGACCACCACCACCTCGCTGACGGCCAGCGTGCTGGCCGAGGGCGGCATCGACCCGACCTTCGTCATCGGCGGGCAGCTGCTCGCCGCCGGCGCCAATGCGCGGCTCGGCAGCGGCCCGTGGCTGGTGGCCGAGGCGGACGAATCGGACGGCAGCTTCCTGCGCCTGAACCCGCAGATCGCGGTGGTCACCAACATCGACGCCGACCACCTGGAGAACTACGGCGGCGACTTCGCCCGCGTGCAGGCGGCCTTCGATGAGTTCCTGCATCGCCTGCCGTTCTACGGGCTGGCGATCCTGTGCATCGACGATCCCGAGGTCGCCACGCTCGCCGCGCGCACCACGCGCCACGTGATGACCTACGGCGTACATGGCGATGCCGACGTGCGCGCCGAGGACATCGCGCAGGGCGGGGCGCGCATGCGCTTCACGTTGTGCCTGCCCGACGGCACGCGCACGCCGGTCACCCTGGCGTTGCCGGGCCACCACAACGTCCAGAACGCGCTGGCCGCCGCGGCCGTCGGCTGGCAGCTCGGCATCGAGCCGGCGGCGATCGCGCGCGCGCTCGAGCAGTTCGCAGGCATTGGGCGCCGCTTCAACCTGCTGGCGCAGGTGCCCCTCAAGGCCGGCGGCATGGTCACCGTGGTCGACGACTACGGCCACCATCCCAAGGAACTGGCCGCGGTGTTCGCCGCCGCGCGCGGTGGCTGGCCGGACAAGCGCCTGGTCGTCGCGTTCCAGCCGCACCGCTACAGCCGCACGCGCGACCTGTTCGACGACTTCGCAGGCGTGCTGTCCGACGTCGACGTGCTGGTGCTCACCGAGGTCTACGCCGCGGGCGAGGCCGCCATCGCCGGCGCCGATTCGCGCGCGCTGGCGCGTTCGATCCGCGCGCGCGGACGGATCGATCCGGTGGTGGTCGGCGGCGCTTCCGACCTCGCGCAGGTGCTGCCCGATGTCCTGCAAGACGGCGACCTGCTGCTGATGCTGGGCGCCGGCGACATCGGCGCGGCGGCGCAGCGGATCGCGCACCACGGCTTCGCGGCGCGCAGGGAGGGCGAGGTATGAGCCTGGACTTCGAGCCGCTGCCGTTCGCCCCCGTGCGCACCACCGATCCGCAGGTGTTCGGCCGCGTCGCCGTGCTGATGGGAGGCACCAATTCCGAACGCGAGGTCTCGCTGGATTCCGGCGCCAACGTGCTGGCCGCACTGCGCGCGCGCGGCATCGATGCGCATGCGGTCGACGGCATCGCCGCGCTCGTCGACGCCATCACCGCCGCGCGTGCCGGCACCGCGCCGGCATTCGACCGCGTGTTCAACATCCTGCATGGCGACGTCGGCGAGAACGGCGTGCTGCAGGGCCTGCTCGAGGCGCTCGGCATGCCGTACACCGGCTCGGGCGTGCTCGGCAGCGCGCTTGCGCTCGACAAGATCCGCACCAAGCAGGTGTGGATTGCCGAAGGGCTGCCGACGCCGCGCTACATCCGTCTTGGTAAGGGCCAATCCGTGCAGGCCGCGGCGAAGACGCTCGGCCTGCCGCTGGTGGTGAAGCCCTCCTGCGAAGGCTCCAGCGTCGGCATCTCGCGCGTGTTCGACGCCGCGGGGCTGGAGGAGGCCGTCGCACTCGCGGCGCGTTACCCCGGCGAGCTGCTGGTGGAGCAGTTCATCGAACCCGACCCGCAGGTGCGCGGCGAATACAGCATCGGCGTGCTCAACGGTCGCGCGCTGGCCAGCGTGCACATCCTCCCGGCCGGCGCGTACTACGACTACCACGCCAAGTACGTCGCCGACGACACGCAGTACATCTGCCCGGGCCTGGACGAGGCCGGCGAGGCGCAGGCGCGCGCCAACGCCGAGCGTGCGTACGCCGCATTGGGCCTGGCGGGCGCGGCGCGCATCGACTTCATGATCGATGCCACGGGCGCGCACTGGCTCATCGAAGCCAACACCGCCCCGGGCATGACCAGCCACTCGCTGCTGCCCAAGTCCGCGGCCGCGTTCGGCATCAGCTACGAAGAGCTGTGCTGGCGGATGCTGGAAACCTCGCTGCCGGGCGAGGCGCCGGTGGCCGCCGCGCTGCCTGCGCTGGGGAGCGGCGGATGAACGGCATGAAGCGGGAACGGGGAACAGGGAACACGGAAGCCACTGCGCCGCGCGTGACGACGTTCTCCTGGTACGCGTGTGCGGTGAGGCTGTTGCTTCCCCGTTCCCCGTTCCCCGTTCCCGCTCGCGGTGCACAGCCATGAGCGCGATCGTCCGCCTCGTCGCGTGGCTGCTCGCGGTGGCGCTGGTCACGCTGCCCGTGGTGTCGCTGCTCAACGGCTGGTGGGGCTCCGAGCGCTGGCCGCTGTCGCGCCTGCGCGTGTCGGGAACGTTCGAGCGGGTGGAACCGGCGCAGCTGCAGGCCGCGCTCGCCCCGCACGCCAGGCGCGGCTTCTTCGCGGTGGACCTGGCCGCCGCGCGGCGCAGCGTCGAGGCACTGCCGTGGGTCGACCACGCGGACGTGCGCAAGCGCTGGCCCGACGTGCTGGACGTGCGCGTCGCCGAGCACCGCCCGATCGCGCACTGGGGCGAAGCACGGCTGCTCTCCGACCGCGGCCGGCTGTTCCCCGCACGCGGACAGGCGATGCCCGCCGGCCTGCCGCGCCTGGACGGGCCCGACAGCCGCGTGCCGGAAGTCGTCGCGCTCTACAACGAATCGCGCGCGCTGTTCGCCACGCTTGGCGTCGACGTGCGCCGCGTCTCGCTCGATGCACGCGGGAGCTGGTCGCTCGAACTCGACAACGGTGCCGACGTCGTCGTCGGCCGCACCGACGCGCGCGCGCGCCTGGCCCGCTTCGCCCGCCTGATGCCGCAACTGCTCGACCGCCGCATGCAACCGCTGGCGCGCGCGGACCTGCGGTACACGAACGGGTTTGCGTTGGTGTGGGGTGGAGCGGGACCGGGGACCGGGGACCGGGGACCGGATGCGGGCACCTCGAATCCAACGCCGCTCATGCCGCCATCTCCCCGACGCATCAGCCAGCACCCGACGCGCGCTCTGCCGTTCCCGGTCCCCGGTCCCCGGTCCCCGGTCCCGCATCAAATCCCCAATCCCCCATCACGAACCCCGGCACTCCACGCATGAACCGCAAGGGCGACAAGTCCCTCATCGTCGGCCTCGACATCGGCACCTCCAAGGTGACGGCGCTGGTCGGCGAGCATTCGCCCGGCAATCCGATCGAGGTGATCGGCATCGGCAGCCACGAATCGCGCGGCCTGCGCCGCGGCGTCGTGGTCGACATCGAGTCGACCGTGCAGTCGATCCAGCGCGCGATCGAGGAAGCCGAGCTGATGGCCGGCTGCGAGATCCGCAGCGTGTATGCCTCGATCAGCGGCAACCACATCCAGTGCCGCAACAGCCAGGGCATCGCGCCGATCCGCGACGGTGAGGTCACCTTCGCCGATCTGGACCGCGTGCTGGAAGCCGCCAAGGCCGTCGCGATCCCGGCCGACCAGAAGATCCTGCACGCGATCCCGCGCGACTACGTGCTCGACGACTCGCAGGAAGGCATCCGCAACCCGGTCGGCATGACCGGCGTGCGGCTGGAAGTGCACGCGCACCTCGTCGTGTGCGCGCAGTCGGCGGCGGCCAACATCAGCAAGTGCGTGCAGCGCTGCGGGCTGCAGGTCGACGACCTGATCCTGGGCGTGCTGGCGTCGAGCACCGCGGTATTGACCTCGGATGAGCGCGAGCTCGGCGTGGTGCTGGTCGACATCGGCGCCGGCACCACCGACATCGCGGTGTTCGTGCAGGGCGCGATCGCGCACAGCGCGAGCCTGCCGATCGCCGGCGACAAGGTCACCGAGGACATCGCGCACATGCTGCGCACGCCCACGCCCGAGGCCGAGCAGATCAAGGTCCGCTACGCCTGCGCCCTGGCGCAGATGGCGACGGCGGAAGAAAGCATCCAGGTGCCGAGCGTCGGCGACCGCCCGCCGCGGCGCATGCCGCGCCACTCGCTCGCGCAGGCGGTCCAGGCGCGTTACGAGGAGATCTTCGAGATGGTGCAGGCCGAACTGCGCCGCTCGGGCTTCGAGCAGCACGTGCGCGCCGGGATGGTGCTGACCGGTGGCGCTTCGAAGATGGAAGGCGTGGTCGAGCTCGCCGAGGAAATGCTGCAGATGCCGGTGCGCGTGGGGATTCCGCAGCACGTCACGGGACTCGGCGAAGTGGTGGGCAACCCGGTGCACGCCACCGGCGTGGGCCTGCTGCTGATGGGCAGCCAGATCGAGAACCCGCGGCGTCCCACGCTGAGCGGCACGCGCGCGGGCGGGTTCCTGGCGAAGTTGAAGAGCTGGTACGGCGGGCAGTTCTGAGAGGCGGTGTAGCGGGAATTCAGAGGCGGGAACAGGGAACAGGGAAGCAAGAACGGAAGGAACAGACATCCGCAACGAAATGCGGCAACACGAAGCAGATACCTAGAAAAGAAACGTCGGTAGATGAGGTGCGATGGATCGGATCGGAGTGACGCAACTCCGCTTCCCTGTTCCCCGTTCCCCGTTCCCGGCCCTTAGCAAGAGGACGAGAGCAATGGCACATTTCGAACTGGTCGAGCAGATGGCCCCGAACGCGATCATCAAGGTGATCGGCGTGGGTGGAGGCGGCGGAAATGCCGTCGCGCACATGGTCAGTGGCAACGTGGATGGCGTGGAGTTCATCACCGCCAACACCGACGCACAGGCGATCAAGAACTGCGGCGCGAAGCTCCAACTCCAGTTGGGCAGCAACGTCACCAAGGGCCTGGGCGCAGGCGCCAACCCGGAGGTCGGCCGCCAGGCCGCGCTCGAGGACCGCGAACGCATCATGGATGCATTGAACGGCGCGGACATGGTGTTCATCACCGCCGGCATGGGCGGCGGAACCGGCACGGGCGCCGCACCCGTCGTCGCGCAGCTGGCCAAGGAGATGGGCATCCTCACCGTGGCCGTGGTCACCAAGCCGTTCCCGTTCGAGGGCCGCCGCCGCATGCAGGTGGCGCTCAAGGGCATCGAGGAACTGAGCCAGCACTGCGACTCGCTGATCACCATCCCCAACGAGAAGCTGATCACCGTGCTCGGTCGCAACGCCACCATGATCCAGGCGTTCCGCGCGGCCAATGACGTGCTGCTGGGCGCGGTGCAGGGCATCGCCGACCTGATCGTGCGCCCGGGCCTGATCAACGTCGACTTCGCAGACGTCCGTACCGTCATGTCCGAAATGGGCCTGGCGATGATGGGCACCGGCGCCGCCCGCGGCGACGACCGCGCGCAGGCCGCGGCCGAAGCGGCGATCCAGAACCCGCTGCTCGACGACGTCAACCTGGCCGGCGCCAACGGCATCCTGGTCAACATCACCGCCGGCCCGGACTTCACCATGGCCGAGTTCGACGAGGTCGGACGCACGGTGGAGAACTTCGCCTCCGAGGACGCGACCGTGGTCATCGGCACCGTGCTCGACCCGGAGATGCAGGACGAGGTGCGCGTCACCGTGGTGGCCACCGGCCTCAACCGCGCCGCGGCGCGCCAGAGCGGCCGCGACCGCGACACGCATCGCGCGCCGATCCAGCTGGTGCGCAACGCGACGACCGGGCTGGCCGACTACGGCATGGACGCGATCGCCCCGACGCCGCAGGCGCCGAGCTTCACCAACAGCCTGCGCACCCCGGCCCGCGCGGCCGAACCCGCGGCGGCACCGGCAGTGGCGGACTTCGGCGGCGACAGCTACCTGGACATCCCGGCGTTCCTGCGCCGGCAGGCGGACTGACGCGGCCGTCGCGCGATTCCCCGAAGCCGTCACCCCTGCGAACGCAGGGTCCAGCGACTTCGCTGTTCGCGCGATCCGGAGTCCGTTGGAAGGCACTGGGCCCCTGCGTTCGCAGGGGCGACGGGCGGAATCAACGCGTCGTCGCGTGCAGCCAGCGCCAACCGCACCACCCACCCGCGGACTCGTCCCCGCGGGTGGTTCCGCACCTGCCGCCGAAGCCTGGCGGCCCGATCGGCCGGCGTCCGCGCCGGCCGGTCGTTTCACGGAGCGTGCCGCCGACCGCGTGCAGCCTTCCAAGCCGGCGCCTCTTCCGTTCAGGTTCAGCCCCCCGCGTGCTAGCCTGCCGGCCGTTTCCGCGGCGTTAAACCGCCGTGACCGCCACACGAGGACTCCCCCTCCGCCATGTTGCGCCAGCGCACATTGAAGAGCGTGATCCGCGCCACCGGCGTGGGGCTGCACAGTGGCGAGAAGGTGTTCCTGACCCTGCGACCGGCGCCGGTCGACGCCGGCATCGTGTTCCGGCGCGTGGATCTCGACCCGGTGGTGGAGATCCCGGCCCGCGCCGAGGCTGTCACCGAGACCATGCTGTGTACCGGCCTGTCCGGCCCCGGCGCCAAGGTGATGACGGTCGAGCACCTGCTGTCCGCGCTGGCGGGCCTGGGGATCGACAACTGCTACGTCGACCTGTCCGCCGCCGAAGTGCCGATCATGGACGGCTCGTCGGGGCCGTTCGTGTTCCTGCTGCAGTCGGCCGGCATCGCCGAGCAGCCCGCGCCCAAGCGCTTCATCCGCATCAAGGCCCCCGTCGAGGTCCGCGACGGCGACAAGCTGGCGCGGTTCGAGCCGTACGACGGGTTCCGCCTTGGCTTCACCGTCGTCTTCGATCACCCGGCCATCCCCGACGCGCAGTCCCGCGCCGAGGTCGAGTTCTCCACCGAGGCCTACATCCGCGAAGTCAGCCGCGCGCGCACGTTCGGCTTCATGCGCGACCTGGAATTCATGCGCGAACGCAACCTGGGCCTGGGCGGGTCGATGGACAACGCCATCGTGCTGGACGAGTTCCGCGTGCTGAACGAGGACGGCCTGCGCTACGCGGACGAATTCGTGCGCCACAAGATCCTCGACGCGGTCGGCGACCTGTATCTGGCAGGGCACGCGGTGATCGGCGCCTACGAGGGCTACAAGTCCGGCCACGCGCTCAACAACAAGCTGGTGCGCGCCCTGCAGGCCCAGCCGCAGGCGTGGGAACTGGTGAGCTACGCGGCCGACGCCCCGCCGGCGCGCGGCTTCGGCGTGCCGGTCCTGTCGCCCGGCTGATCGCCGCACCTTCGAACCTGTCCGCCGGCTGAACAGAACCGGCGATGCGAGGGCCGTTTAACGGCGCCTCGACGCCGCAGCGGCCACCGCTTATCGGCCCATTAACACTTCACGGAACCCTCACGGCTAGGATGCGCGCCCTGCTCACGCACTCCTCACTTTGCTGAGGGGCGCCTGAGAGGGCGGCGCGGCGCGGCCGGGGTCTTCGGGTCCTGTCGCAACAGCGCCACCGCCTCCGCCAGCCCCTGCTGCGCGGCGGCGGAGATCGGACGCGCCGACGGGCTGGGCTGCGACTGCAGCGGTGGACCCTTGTCCACCTTCGCCACCACCGCGGACACCGCAAGGCCCAGGGAGCGGGCAGCCTCGATGACCTCCACCGCGGACAGGCGCACGCGCGCCTGCCACACCGGGGCATCGACCACGAAAACGAGCCGGTCCCGATCGATGTTGGCCAGCCGCGCGTGCGCGGCGACCAGCGGGGGCAGGCGGGGACGCAACCGACGGTCCAGCTCTTCCAGCCATGCGGCGCGGCGGAGCGGGTTCCCGGCCGGATCCGCGAGCAGCGCATCGAGCGCCGCGCGTGGCGCCGACGGGGGACGAGGAGGCCGGCCTTTGGACATCCGCACATGATCGAAGCTCCACGCACGAATGCAATCCGTACCCAGCTGGCTCGCCTCTCGCGCGCGGCCCGTTTCCACGGCATCCGCCGTCCCGGCGTCGCCGCCAGCGCGCTGCTGGGCCTGGGGCTGAGCCTCGGGGCCGGTGCCGGCATCGCCCACACCGCGCAGCTGCGCTCGGAAGTCGCCGCGCAGGACGCCCAGCTCGCCGCCGCCCGGCGTCAGGCGCAGATCGAGATCAACGCGCTGGCCGCCCGGATGGGCGAGCTGCAGGCGCAGGCCAACCGCCTGAACGCGCTGGGCGACCGGCTGACCCGCGTCGGCAACCTCGGCGAAGGCGAGTTCGACTTCACCAAGCCGGTCGGTACCGGCGGTGCCGACGCCGTCCATGACATGCCGCGCAACCAGCTCGACCGTGGCCTCGCCACCCTCGACGCCCAGTTCCGCGCCTCGGGCACCCAGCTGTCGGTGCTCGAGTCGCTGCTGACCGACGCCGAGCTCGCCGCCGACGCCGTGCCCTCGCGCGAGCCGATCGCCGGCAGCTACGTGACCAGCGGCTTCGGCCACCGCGCCGATCCGATCAACGGCGGCAGCCAGTTCCACAAGGGCATCGACTTCGAGGCCGACGTCGGCGATCCGGTCATGGCCGTGGCCGACGGCGTGGTCAGCTTCGCCGGCGACCGCTCCGGTTACGGCTACACGGTCGAGGTCGACCACGGCAACGGCTACGTGACCCGCTACGCCCACAACTCGCGCCTGGTGCGCCGCGTGGGCGAGCTGGTGCGCGCCGGCGACGAGATCGCCAAGGCCGGCTCGACCGGCCGCTCGACCGGCGCCCACGTGCATTTCGAGGTGTGGCAATCCGGCCGCGTGGTCGATCCGCGCCACTACCTCGGCCGCGCGCCGGTGGGCCGCGGCTGAGCCGAGCGGGATGCACCGTGCGGGTTGCAAGCCCGCCGGTGCGCCCCGACGTACAATCGCAGGCAGCCAACCCAGGGCGCGATGCGCCCTTTTTTATTGCCGATCGCAGCCCATCGCGCGACGGCCCCACGCACAACGACCGGTCCCTCGATGCTCAACAGCCTGCTCACCCGCGTCTTCGGCAGCCGCAACGAGCGCTTCGTGCGCCAGCTTTCGCGCACCGTCGCCCGCATCAACGCCCTCGAGCCGCAGATGCAGGCCTTGTCCGACGCCGACCTCCAGGCCAAGACTCCCGAGTTGCGCCAGCGCATCGCCGGCGGCGAACCGCTGGACAAGATCCTCCCGGAAGCCTTCGCGGTCTGCCGCGAGGCCTCGGTGCGCGTGCTCGGCATGCGCCACTACGACGTGCAGCTGATCGGCGGCATGGTCCTGCACCTGGGCAAGATCGCCGAGATGCGCACCGGCGAGGGCAAGACGCTGGTCGGCACGCTGCCGACCTACCTCAACGCGCTGGAAGGCAAGGGCGTGCACGTCGTCACCGTCAACGACTACCTCGCGCGCCGCGACTCGGCGTGGATGGGCAAGCTCTACAGCTGGCTGGGCCTGTCGGTGGGCGTCGTGTACCCGGGCATGCCGCACGGCGACAAGAAGGCGGCCTATACCGCCGACATCACCTACGGCACCAACAACGAATTCGGCTTCGACTACCTGCGCGACAACATGGCGCTGGGCAAGGACGACCGCTTCCAGCGCGGCCTGCACTACGCGATCGTCGACGAGGTGGACTCGATCCTCATCGACGAGGCGCGCACGCCGCTGATCATCTCCGGCCCGGCCGACGAGTCGCCGGAGCTGTACATCAAGGTCAACCGCATCGTCCCGCAACTCAAGCGCCAGGCGCAGGAGGACAGCGAGGGGGACTACTGGGTCGACGAGAAGGGCAAGCAGGTCTACCTCTCCGAAGCCGGCCAGGAACACGCCGAGTCGCTGCTGCGCGGCGCGGGCATCCTCGGCGAGGACGACCCGCTGTACGCCGGCCACAACCTGTCGGTCGTGCACCACCTCAACGCGGCGCTGCGCGCGCACGCGCTGTTCCAGCGCGACGTCGATTACATCGTCCGCGACGGCGAAGTGGTCATCGTCGACGAATTCACCGGCCGCACGCTGACGGGCCGTCGCTGGTCGGACGGCCTGCACCAGGCCGTGGAGGCCAAGGAAGGCGTGCCGGTGCAGCGCGAGAACCAGACGCTGGCGTCGATCACGTTCCAGAACCTGTTCCGCATGTACGGCAAGCTCGCCGGCATGACCGGCACGGCCGACACCGAGGCGTTCGAGTTCAACTCGATCTACGGCCTGGAGGTGGTGGTGATCCCCACGCACCGCCCGATGATCCGCAAGGACCATTCCGACCAGGTGTTCCTCAACCGCAACGGCAAGTACCGCGCGGTGCTCGAGGAGATCAGGCAGGCCAACGCGAAGGGCCAGCCGGCGCTGGTGGGCACCACGTCGATCGAAGTCTCGGAGATGCTGAGCCAGCAGCTGCGCGATGCCGGCATCCCGCACGAAGTGCTCAATGCCAAGCAGCACGAGCGCGAGGCGCAGATCATCGCGCAGGCCGGGCGCCCGGGCGCGGTGACCATCGCCACCAACATGGCCGGTCGCGGCACCGACATCGTGCTGGGCGGCTCGCTTGAATCGGAACTGGCCGAGCTCGAGAAATCGACCGGCGCCCCGGTCGACGAGGCCACGCACGCGCGCCTGAAGGCCGAGTGGCAGCAGCGCCACGACGCGGTCAAGGCGGCCGGTGGCCTCCACATCATCGGCACCGAGCGCCACGAGAGCCGCCGCATCGACAACCAGCTGCGCGGGCGCGCCGGCCGCCAGGGCGACCCGGGTTCGAGCCGCTTCTACCTGTCGCTCGAAGACAACCTGATGCGGATCTTCGCCGCCGACTGGGTGCAGCGCGTCATGGCGCGCATGGGCCTGAAGGAGGACGACGTCATCGAGAGTGGCCTCGTCACCAAGCAGATCGCCAACGCGCAGCGCAAGGTCGAGGCCCACAACTTCGACATCCGCAAGAACCTGCTCGACTTCGACGACGTCAACAACGACCAGCGCAAGGTCATCTACCGCCAGCGCGACGAGCTGCTGGAAGCCGACAGCGTCAAGGAGAACGTCGACGGCATCCGCGGCGACGTGATCGCCGCGACCGTCGCGCGCTTCGTTCCGCTCAACTCCATCGACGAGCAGTGGGACCTGGCGGGGCTGGACGCCGCGCTGGCCGAGGAATTCGGCGTCGAGGCCAACGTCGCCGCGCACGTGGCCGCGCAGTCGGCGATCGACGCCGAGGGCATCGCCGACTACGTGCAGCGCACGGTCGACGCGCATTTCGACGCCCGCGAGGCGCAGCTGGGCGTGGAGACCATGCGCCTGCTGGAGAAGCACATCATGCTCAACGTGCTCGACCAGAACTGGAAGGAGCACCTGGCGCGCATGGACTACCTGCGCCAGGGCATCCACCTGCGCGGCTACGCGCAGAAGCAGCCCAAGCAGGAATACAAGAAGGAAGCCTTCGAGCTGTTCGGCGACATGCTCGACAAGGTCAAGCGCGAGGTGGTCACCCTGCTGGCGCGCGTGCGCATCCGCAGCGAGGAGGAAGTCGCGCAGATGGAGGCCGCCGAACGCGCGCAGGCCGCCGCGATCGCCCGCCAGATGCAGTTCCAGCACGCCGACGCCGGCGGCTACGGCACCGACGAGGAAGCCCGCGACGTGCTCGAGGCGGGTGAGATCCCCGCCAACATCGGCCGCAACGACCCGTGCCCGTGCGGGAGCGGCAAGAAGTACAAGCACTGCCATGGGCAGTTGGCTTGAGGCAGGGCTAGGGGCTAGGGGCTAGGGACCAGGGAACAGGGGCCAGCGACCAGGATTGTTGTGTCATTGGCCGCTGCGGGACCGCTCTCGGAAGGTCTGCGTCGTGTAGCGAGGCGCGTGCTCGAGCCCCCTCATCGACGTGGCGCGCGAGCACGACGGCGTCGCTCCGATCGAAGCACCCATATCCACTCGCCATCGATACGCGTCTACGCGTCTGCGCAGTCACCACCGGTCGCTCCATCCTTGAGCAAGTCCCCGATCACCAACGAATCGCGGCCGGACCCCATCCACGTCGTCGCCGCCGTCATCCGCGACGCGCGCGGGCGCATCCTGCTGGCGCGACGGACCGAGGGGCGAGACCTCGCTGGGCTGTGGGAATTCCCGGGCGGGAAGGTCGACGCGGGCGAAACGCCGGAGGCGGCGCTGGTGCGTGAACTCCGCGAGGAGCTCGGCATCGAGGTCGAGGTGGGCGATCGGCTGATCGACGTGCCGCACGCCTACCCGCACAAGCGCCTGCGCCTGGACGTGCGCTGCGTGCGCGTCCTTCGCGGTCGCGTGCACGGCCGCGAAGGCCAGGCGCTTGCCTGGGCGCCGCCCGCGCAGCTGGCGCGCTACGACATGCCGGCCGCGGACCGCCCGGTGGTGGCCGCGCTGCTCGAACCCGACCGCGTGCTGGTCACGCCCGATCCAGCCGATGCGCACGCATGGCTCGACGCCCTCGCGCGCGCGCTCGAGGGCGGCGTGGCGCGGGTGCAGCTGCGCGCTGGCGCGGCGTCGCGCGAACGCATCGACTGGCCTGCGCTGGCCGCGCGCGCGGTCGACGCATGCCGGCGTGCCGGGGCCGAGGTCTGCATCAACGGCGACGCCGCGCTTGCGCGGGCGCTGGGCACCGGCCTGCACCTGCGCGCCGCGCAGTTGGCCGGGTTCGACAGGCCGGCCCGGCACGCGGGCGGCGCCGGCGACGCGATGCCGCTGTCCGCCTCCTGCCATACCCGTGGCGATCTCGAGCGCGCCGAGGCGCTCGGGTGCGCCTATGCGTTGCTGGGCACCGTGCAGGCGACTCCCAGCCATCCACAGGGCCCGCTGCTGGGCTGGGAGGGCGTACGTGCGTTGCGCGAACACGTCGCGTTGCCGATCTACGCCATCGGCGGCGTGGGCCCGGCCGACATTCCCGCAGCCCGCCGCCACGGCGCCCAGGGAATTGCCGCCATCCGCAGCCTGTGGCCGGGTGTTGCGTAGGGGCGATCTCCTGTCGCCGACTCGCGGATCAAGCGCATCGAACCGTGTTGCCGAATGCCGTTCTCCGCCAGGGCAAGGGAAGCGTGCGACCGGGTCCCGCATCGTGGCTGCACAGCGTGCGGACCGCGTGCCGCGCGTTGCCGATCCGCGGAGCACGCCTGTACGCCGCAAGGTGCATGCGATCGTGCGAAATCGCCGGCCGATACCGGCATGGTCCCGTTCCCGATCGGATTACGCATACGGCGACGGGCGTGCCCGGCGCTAGGCGACGCCCGCCATCGCCCGGAACCGCCGGTCCAGTACCGCCACCCCCTCCACCAGCGTGGCTTCGTCGGCATCGTTGACCAGCACGTCGTCGGCCATCGCCAGTCGCCCTGCGCGGGTGGCCTGCGCGGTGATCATCGAATCGGCCAGCGCGGCATCGATGCCGTCGCGCCGCAGCAGCCGCGCGCGCTGCACGTCCTCCGGCGCATCGACCACCACGACCCGGTCCAGCCACGGATACGCGCCACGCCCACCGCCCTCGGCCAGCAGCGGGATCGCCACCACCACGTACTCGCCCCGCGTGGCCGCCGCATGCGCCTGCAGCGCCTCGCGCACCCGTGGATGCACGATCGCCTCGAGCGCCGCGCGCGCACTTGGGTCGTCGAACACCCGCCTGCGCATCGCCGCGCGGTCGAGCTGGCCGTCCGCGTTCAGGACCCCGGCCCCAAAGCAGCGCACGACCTCCGCAAGCCCCACGCTCCCCGGCGCCACCACCTCGCGCGCCGCCACGTCGGCGTCGACCACTGCCGCGCCGAGCGCCTCGAACGCGCGGGTCGCCGTGCTCTTGCCCGACGCGATGCCGCCGGTCAACCCGACATGCAGGCGCGCCATGTGCCTAGCGCAGGCCGGAGAAACGCAGGTACGCGTCGACCATGTCCTGTCCCCACAGGAACACCACCCACCCCGCGAGGGCGAGGTAGGGCCCGAACGGGATCGGCGTCGCGCGGTCGCGCCCCTTCATCGCCAGCCAGATCGACCCCACCACCGCGCCGACCACCGACGACAGCAGGATCGTCGGCAGGATGCCCGCCAGCCCAACCCAGGCGCCGATCGCGGCCAGCAGCTTGAAGTCGCCGTGGCCCATGCCTTCCTTGCCGGTGAGCTGCTTGAACACCCACCAGACGCTCCACAGGCTGAGGTAGCCGGCCATCGCGCCGAGCAGCGCGGGTTTGGTTTCCATGTACAGGTCGTCGACGGATGCGACCAGGCCGAGCCACATCAGCGGCAGCGTCAGCGAATCCGGCAGGTACTGCGTGCGCAGGTCGATCCCCGACAGCGCGATCAGCATTGCGCTGAACAGCATCGCGCCGAAGCCCTGCCAGCCGAAATCGAACACGGTGACGCTGACCAGAAAGGCGAGCATCGTGGCGAGTTCGACGGCTGGATACTGCGGCGAGATCGGCGCCTTGCAGGTCCTGCACCTGCCGCGCAGTACTAGCCAGCTGGCGACCGGGATGTTCTCGTACCACGCCAGCTGGGTCTTGCAGTGCGGGCAGTGCGAACGCTCGACCACGATCCCCGGCGGCGGCGGGTCGTAGACCTCCGGCAGCTCCAGCACCTCGCGCGCATCCTTCTTCCACTGCCACTCCATCCGGATCGGCGTGCGCAGGATCACCACGTTGAGAAAGCTGCCCACCAGCAGCCCGAGGCCCGCGACCAGCGGATAGCCGATCGCGGGATTCTGGTCAAGGAACGACATCAGGCCAGCTCATGCCAAGTCGGGCGTTTACAAGCATCCACGACAGGGTGTGGCGACGCTTGCGGGGGGCTGTCGGACGGGTGACCCCGCGGGCGATCCATCAAGCACACGTCAGCCGACCGTCGACGCCAGCTTGAAGATCGGCAGGTACATGGCGACCACCATGCCGCCCACCACCACGCCCAGGAAGATCATGATCAAGGGCTCGAGCAGGCTCGCCAGCGCGTCGACCGCGTTGTTGACCTCCTGCTCGTAGAACTCGGCGACCTTGAACAGCATGGTGTCGAGCGCGCCTGCCTCCTCGCCGATGGCGGTCATCTGCACCACCATGTGCGGGAACAGGTTGACCTGCTTCATCGCCATGTTGACCGGGTACCCCACGGCGACGTCGTCGCGGATGCGGCGAACCGCCTGCTCGTAGACGGTATTGCCCGTCGCGCCCGCCACCGTCTCGAGTGCCTCGACGAGGGGCACGCCTGCCTTGAAGGTCACCGCGAGGGTGCGCGAGAACCGCGCGATGGCGGCCTGGTGCATGATCTGGCCGATCACCGGCAGTTTGAGCACCACGCGGTCGAGGAAGTGCTGGAACCGGATCGAACGCTTCTTGATCATGATGAAGACGACCACGGTGCCCACGATCCCGAGCACGATCAGCCACCACCACGCGACCATGAACCGGCTGAGCGCCACGATCATCTTGGTGAAGGCGGGAAGGTCGGCGCCGAATCCCTTGAAGACCTCCTCGAACTGCGGCACCACGAACACCAGCAGGATGCCGCTCACTACCAACGCCACGGCAATGACCATGGCCGGGTAGAACATGGCCTTCTTGATCTTGCCCTTGAGCGACTCGATGTTTTCCTTGTAAGTCGCGACCGTGTCGAGCACGGTCTCCAGCACGCCGGCACTCTCGCCCGCGCGCACCAAGTTGCGGTAGAGCTCGTCGAACTGGACGGGATGCTTGCTTAGCGCCTCGTAGAGCGAGGACCCGCTCTCGATGTCGCTGCGCACCGAGTTGACCAGCGTGCTCATGCGGGGGTTCTTGTTGCCGTTGGCGATGATCTCCATCGCGCTGACGATCGGCACGCCCGACTTCATCATGGTCGCCATCTGGCGGCTGAAGACCGCGATGTCGAGCGGGGTAATGCGTTTGCCGGCCGCGCCAAATAGCGGCTTTTTCTTGGGGCGCACCACCGTGGGCGTGATGCCCTTGCGCCGCAGTTCCGCCCGAAGGATGTTGGCGTTCTTCGCCTGCTCCTCGCCCTTCATCTTGATGCCGCGCTTGTCGGTGCCCACCCACTCGAACATCGGCATCGTGTCGGCGCGGCGCGCGGGGGCGGTCTTGGTCGTCGATCGGATCGCGGACATGGATCAGTCCTTCGTGACGCGGTTGATTTCGGCCAGGCTGGTGATGCCGTCGACCACCTTCTTGAGTGCGGATCGCCGCAGGTCGGGAACCCCGGCCGCCTCGGCGGCCTGGGCGATCTGCAGCGCGTTGCCCCCGTTGAGGACGATCGTCTGGATCTGCTCGCTCATCGGCATGACCTGGTAGATGCCGGTTCGCCCCTTGTAGCCCTCGGTGCAATCGGGGCAACCGACGGCCTCGTAAACCTTGAACTTGGTCGCAATTTGCTCCGGCGTGAAGCCCTCGGCAAGCAGGGCATGCTCCGGGATGTGGGCCTCGCGCTTGCAGTCGTGCAGGCGCCGGGCCAGGCGCTGGGCGATGACCAGCGTGACTGCGGACGTGATGTTGAACGGCGCCACGCCCATGTTCATCAGGCGCGCGATGGTCTGCGGCGCGTCGTTGGTGTGCAGGGTGGACAGGACCATGTGGCCGGTCTGCGCCGCCTTGATGGCGATCTCGGCGGTTTCCAGGTCGCGGATCTCGCCGACCATGATCACGTCGGGATCCTGGCGCAGGAAGCTGCGCAGCGCGGCGGCGAACGTCATGCCCCGCTTGACGTTCATCTGCACCTGGTTGATGCCGGGAACCCGGATCTCCACCGGGTCCTCCACGGTGGAGATGTTGCGCTCCTCGTTGTTGAGGATGTTCAGGCCCGTGTAGAGGGAAACCGTCTTGCCCGAGCCGGTCGGGCCGGTCACCAGCACCATGCCGTAGGGCTTGGCCAGCGCGCTCTCGTACAGGCGCCGCTGCTCGTCCTCGTAGCCGAGCTTGTCGATGCCGAGCTTGGCGGCGCTCGCATCGAGAATTCGCAGCACCACCTTCTCGCCGAACAGCGTGGGCAGGGTGCTCAGGCGGAAATCCACCTGCTTGGTCTTGGACAGGTTGAGCTTGACGCGACCGTCCTGCGGGACTCGCTTCTCGGCGATGTCGAGCTGCGCCATCACCTTCAGACGCGCCGCGATGCGGGCATGCAGGTTCACCGGCACCTTCGCGACCTGCTTGAGCAGTCCGTCGATGCGCAGCCGCACCCGGTACTCGGTCTCGAAGGGCTCGAAGTGGATGTCGGAGGCGCCCTTGCGGATCGCATCGACGAGCATCTTGTTGATGAACTTGACGACCGGCGTGTCGTCGCTTTTGGCGTCGATCCCCGAATCGCCGCCCGCGGCGTCGACGTCCGCCGCCGAGACGTCCAGGTTCTCCAGGCCCTCGGCGTCGCCCATGGAGTCGCCCATCGCATCGGACGAATCGAGCCACTTCTCGATCGTGCGCTGCAACTGCTCGTGGTCGACCAGCAGCGCCTCGATCGCGAGGTTGCTCTGGAACTTGATTTCGTCGATCGCGGCGACGTTGGTCGGATCGCTCACGCCGAGGAAGAGGCGGTTGCCGCGCCGGTACAGCGGCAGCACCGTGTGCTTGCGCACGAGCGCCTCGCTGACCAGCTTGATCGCCGACTGCGCCGGGTCGATCGCGGTCACGTCCGCCAGTGGCAGGCCGAACTCCACCGAGTTGGCGGCCGCCAGCTGGGCGGGGGTGACCTTGCGCTGGTCCAGCAGGTATTGTGCGATCGGCTTTCGTTCGCTGGTCGCGGCTCCCAGCGCGGCGCGGGCCGTCTGCTCATCGAGCGCGCCATCGAGCACCAGGCGGCGCGCGATGCCGGTGATCCCGACGAGGTTGGCGTTGACCGCGGCGTTCATGCACGTTTCCCCATGGACACACTGACTCTACCTCAAACAGAAACGGCGGCGCCGGGCCAGGGCGAGGGCGGAGTTTCCCCTTGCCCCGGGCGCACCGCCGGGCGGGGGGCGCCTCGATGCCGAGCAGCCTGAGCGTCGTGCTGCCCGCACGCAACGAGGCGACGGGCCTGGCTGCCGTCCTGCCGCGACTGCGCGTGCTGTACCCGGAGGCCGAACTCATCGTGGTCGACGACGGGTCTGACGACGACACGGGAGACGTCGCGAGGCAGGCCGGGGCCGACGTGCTCCGGTCGCCGTACCCGATGGGCAATGGCGCCGCGATCAAGCGCGGAGCCCGGCATGCGCGAGGCGAGGTCATCGTCTTCATGGACGCCGACGGCCAGCATGACCCGGCACACCTGCAGCAGCTGCTGGACCGCCTGGACCAGGGCTACGACATGGCGGTGGGCGCCCGCGGGCGCGGTGGCCAGGCCAGCGTGCACCGCGGCTTGGCCAACACGGTGTACAACCGTCTCGCCAGCTGGATGACCGGCCAGAGGGTCCTGGACCTCACCTCGGGCCTGCGTGCCGTGCGCGCGAACCGCTTCCGCGAGTTCCTGCACCTGCTGCCGAACGGGTTCTCGTATCCGACCACGTGCACGATGGCGTTCTTCCGCAGCGCCTATCCCGTGGCCTACGTGCCAGTGCCGGTGGGTGCGCGCGTCGGCGCGCGCAGCCACGTGCGCCCGTTGCGCGACGGCGTGCGGTTCCTCCTGATCATCTTCCGCATCGCCACCCTGTACTCGCCGCTCAAGCTGTTCGCGCCGGTCTCCGTGGGCTTCCTCGCGCTTGGCCTGGGCTGGTATGGCTGGACGCTCACGGCCGAAGGGCGCTTCACCAACATGAGCGCGCTGCTGCTCAGCGCCGCGGTGATCATCTTCCTCATCGGCCTGGTGTCCGAGCAGATCACCGCGCTCACCTATCGGCGTGATGCCTGACCCTGCGCTGCTGGTGCTGATCGGCACGAAGGCGCAGTTCATCAAGACCGCCCCCATCCTGCGCGCGCTCGATGCGCGAGCCGTCCCCTACCGCCTGGTCTACACCGGCCAGCACAGCGAAACCTTCGACGCACTCGAGCGCGCGTTCGGTACACGCGCACCCGATGAGGTGCTGGTGCCGCGCACGGAGGCAGCCACGCATGGCAGCGTCCTGGCTTGGACCATGCGCTTCTGGTTGGCCGTCGCACGTCGCCTGCTGCAGCGGCGCTGGCACGGCTTGCGCATCGGCATCGTCCATGGCGATACCCTCTCCACGCTCTTCGGAGCCCTCGCCATCCGCATGGCCGGCGCGCGGGTGGCGCACATCGAGGCCGGCCTGCGCTCGCCGCGCCTGGCAGATCCTTTTCCCGAGGAGATCGTGCGCAGGCTGGTCTCGATGTTGTCGCGCTGGCACTTCGCGCCCGATGCCGTCGCGGTGTCCAACCTGCGGAAGCGCGAGGGCGTGGTCGATACCCGGGGCAACACGTTGCGTGATGCGCTGACGATGGCGTTGGCTCGCATCGGTGGGCAACCGGAGGAAATCCCGCGCTACGCCATCGTGTCGATCCACCGCAACGAAAACCTCTCGCGCCGCGCGGACTTCGCACTGCTCATGCAGGCCATTGTCGATGCATCGCGCCGCGTCGACCTCAAGTTCGTCCTCCATCCGGCCACGCGCGAGCGCATCCGGGCCAGCGGATGGCTGCATGCCCTGCACGCCGAACCGGGCCTTACGCTCGTCGAGCGCATGGATTACCCGGCGTTCGTGCGGCTGCTGGTGGGCAGCCGGTTCCTGATGACCGACGGCGGCAGCAACCAGGAGGAGGCAGCGATGCTCGGGATCCCGACGCTCTTGCTGCGGAGGACCACCGAGCGCGCCGACGGGCTCGGCGACAACGTCGTGATGTCCGGACTCGATCCCGGCGTGATCGCCAGCTTCGTGGCATGCCATGCCGATGCGAGTTGGACACCCCGTGCGGTCCATGGTGCATCGCCATCCGAGCGGATCGTCGCCACTCTTGCACCGCTGGCGCACGCGGACCGGATCGGTATCAGCTGACGCGATCCGCCAGCGCCAGCGCCTGCTCGAAGCGCATTACCGATGCAGGCCAGCGAGGCGCGTCGGGATACCGCGGCGGCCGGTGGTCGGCGAGAAGCGCCAGCACGCGGCGCGCGATCGCATCGGCATCGCCGACCGGGACCAGTGAATCCGCATCCCCGTCCAGCATCCATCGCACGGGCGCGGTGGCGGTGGCGACCACGGGCACGCGGCTGGCCATGGCTTCGCAGAGCTTGGCTGGATGGCTCTGGCGACCGAAGGCCGTGTCCGCGGTGACCACGCACGCGACATCCAGGGCCGCCAGCGCGTCGGGCAGGCGCGCGTCGGGCAGGAAGCCCAGCGCATGCACCCCCGGTTCGGCCAGCGCCTGCGGCGGCGGCGCGCCGGTCAGCACGAGGCGCGCATCGGGGCGATGGGCGCGCACCTGGCGGAATGCGTCGATCAGTAGGGCGGTGCCCCGCGCGCGCGCCCATGCACCAAAGTAGCCCACCAGCGGTGCATCCGGGTCGAGGCTCAGCGCGTCCCGCGCGGCACGCTTGTCGCGTGGCTGGAATGTCGGGTCCGCCGCCATGGGCACGATCGCCGATGGCGCGCGCCGGGAGCGGTGGCGGTCCAGCAGGGTGCCCAGCGTGGGGCCGGCGACCGTCACCGCGTCGGCGGCCGCCACCGCGCGCCGCCATGCCGCGTGCAACGGCAGGTTCCAAGGCATGTACGACTCGTAGTCGTCGTAGGCGTCGACGGCCAGTCGCGCGCCGGTACGCCGTGCGAGGTGATGCGCGAGCCAGCCATACCACGCGTCGGAGATGCCGACGATCCAATCCGGCTGGACCTCCATGGCCAGCCCGGTGATGCGTCGCAGCGCGAGCAGCGGATGGTGGCGGGCATCGACCGCGATCCATCGCACCCCGCCAAGCGCCGATGTCGCATCGGGCGCGCCGCGATGGCTTGCCAGCGCGGCGACGACGTCGTGGCCGCGTGCGGCCAGTTCGACGGGAAGGTGATGGAAGCGTCCGTAGGGACGCGTCAGCAGGTCACGGCCCTGCGGCTCGCGCTTGCCGATGAACAGGATGCGCATGCGCGTCAGCCGGCGCCCACGCGCATCACGTCGCCCGACCACCAGGAACGCAACGTGCGCCATCCGCGCGCGGCGAGCCTGCGCCAGGCAGGCAAGCCGGCGCGGCGCAGGCCCGCGCCCGCGCCGACGGGTCGTGCATGCCGGGCGCGCCACTCGCATGCGCGCAGCTCGGCGATGTACGGCGCGAAGACGCCGTCGCGCAACGCCGGCGTCAGGTGCGCACCGTAACCGGCAAGATTGGTGTCGTAGCGCGACGGTGACACCGCCTTGAGTCCCTGGTAATGGAAGAACACCAGTGGACGTCCATCGACCCGTACGCCGTCGGCGGCGAGGGCGACGCCATGTCCGGCGACGTTCCACGGCGCGAGGTTCGCGCCCGGATGGTCGATCGCGTGCACACCGTTGAACAGCAAGGCGAAGCGGTCCAGGTACTTCTGGTCCGCGTAGCGATCGCCTTCGACGCGGTCATGGCACCACTCGATGCAGCGCGCGCGCCACCACGCCAGGCACGCCAGCCCATCGCCGGTGGCGCGGAATGTCAGCCAGCCCACGTTGTAGTGGCCGTGCCGCGCATGCGTACGGGCCGAGGCAGAGGTGAAGCGGTGTGGAACGATGGCGACCGAGTCGCTGCCAAGTTCCGCGAACAACGGCTCGGGGCTGGAGAAGAACCACAGGTCTGCGTCGAGATAGGTGATTGCTTCGAGTCCCTTCGCGCGCAGGAGGAACGACGGCAGGCACGGCGAGCAGGTGAAGTAGTACTCGACAAGCGAGCGCGTCGGACGAACCGCCGCCAGTTCGGGGTCGGCTGCTTCCAGCTCTGTCAGACGGACGATTTCGATCCCCGGCGGGCCGTGCCGCTCGAGCCAGTCGGCCGCCGCTTCGTCCAGCGCGAGCACCCAGAGCGTGAACGCGGGGCACACGCGATGCAGAGATGCGTGCAAGGCCAGCCCGGCAGGTAGGTAGCGGTGGTCGAAGTAGGTGCAGAAGTGGCGGTGTTGCGTCATGACGTTGGAGGTTGCGTCCAATGACCACGCATGGCTGTCTGTCCGGCCTGGTCGGAAGAGACGCCGGCCGGCTTGACAAGCAGCATCGCGTTGTCGAGGTAGAGGTCCGGGCTGGCCGGGAGAATGCGCGCCATCAGCAACCCGGCGAGGTTGGCCAGGAGGCTAGCCCCTGCAATGACCACGCGCCTGGGCAGCGTCACCCTTCGCCTGCCGCGCGTGACCTTGAAGACATAGGCGAGCCAGAGCTGTGCGAAGAGTGAAGCGTCGGCGAGGGTTCGGTGCGCATCCACGACCTCGAATCCGCACGTGTCGGCGAGGTGCCGCAGGCCGAACGACGAGTAGCGCGCATAGTCGCGGGGCTGCTCGTGCTCGTCCCATACGAAAGGCGTCGTGAGCAACAGGTGGCCGCCGGGGCGCAGGACCCGATTGAGTTCGCCGAGAAACGCCTTCGGCTCGAAGACATGCTCGAGCACCTGGCTGCAGAGCACCGCATCGACGCATGCGTCGCCAATCGGTAGCCGGTGGCCATCGAAGAACACGTCGGCGCCTGTCTTCGAACTGCCATGCTCGCTGCGCGACGGCACCTCGACGCCCACGTAGCGTGCATGCGAGAACAGGGAGCGGTAGGGCGCACTGCCGCAGCCGATGTCGACCACGACGCCATCGACCTGGCGCGCCATGCGCCCGACCTCGCGATGCAGGGCGCGGCGCGCGAGGAAGAACGGATCTGCCAGATCGAGGACCCTCATCGACAGGATGTCCATGCGCTGCCGGCGAACGTCGCCCGGGCACCGGGGACGCGGATCGGCGCGTCGTCACCGTCGAACACCGCGAGCTGGCGGTAACCACTCGCCGCCATGCAGCGCGCCACGTGCGTCGCCGAGAGTATCCAGAGCGGATAGCTGCCTCCGCCGAAGCGCTCGGGCACATGCTGGGTCAGGACGCGTGGCCGGCCATCGCGCGCGAACGGCGTTCGGTCGATGACCATCGTGCGCGCACCGACGCCGGCCAGCGCCTCCAGTGCGGCCATCGGCTCCTCCAGGTATTGCAGGACGCCCGATGCGAGCACCGCGTTCGGGTGTCGCTGAGTGGCGCTTTCGATGCGGTCGAGGAACTCGACATTGCGCGCCCGGGAAAACAGGCGCCGACCTGCGTCGATGTAGGCGGGCTGCTCCACCACACACCAGTGCACCTCCGCCAGGCATCGGAGCCAGGGTTGCCAGCGGATGTAATGGGATGCGAGCGCGCCGCCATGGTCCAGCACGCACAGGCGCCCACCGTCAGCCGCCGCCGTCGCCAGCAGCGCGGCGAGCGCATGGCTGGGCGGTGGGGGTCCTGGCTTGATGGTGCCGTCCTGCTCGTACACGTCCTGCCTGCCCAGCACAGCTGCAGTTGCTGCCTCCACGCGATCGAGCAGTGCGCCGTCGGCATAGCCCCGGGTCGCCGTCGAGGCCGTCGCCCAATCGGCGTAGGGACCCCGGAAGTGCAATGCGCGCCCGAGCCACTGGTTCCCCATGTGGCGCAACGCCGGCGGCAGGTACGCACGCACCCATGCAGGCATCGTCATCGCGCCGCCCCGCGTCGTCCTGCCTCGATCCGCGCCAATGCCAGCGCGTACCCACGCAGCACCCACCCTGGAATAGGAACCCGCCCCGCGGCACCTCGATCGAGATACCGCGAAAGCCGGCGGGCCGCCTCGGCGTCCTCGGTGACCTGCCCGGGCAGCGGTGCGTCGAGTCGCTGAGGCCACTGCGCGTGCGCAAGCTCCTCACGGCGGGAATGCGTCCCGCTGCCATCGCACCCGATGTTGGCCACGAGGCTGGTCCCGGGATGCAGCGTGTAGCGGTCGGCCAGGAACAGGCTCGCGTGCCAGAGCGTGGCCCACGACTGGTTGCGTCCCCGCGCACGCTTGACGAGCTGGAGCAGAGGTGCGGCCCCGTGGCTGCGCATGAACGCCCGAAGCGCGCGTCGGCGGCGCAGTTGCAGCAGCAGCTCCCTTGCGTCCGGGTTGAACAAGGACCAGCGATCAGCCCACGTGGCCCAGCCCCAGCAATCGCCGCCGCGCAGGAAGTAACGCTTGGGCAAGCCGGCGATAGGGGGCGAGTAACCGTGGATCGAGCCCACCGCGGCCACGTCCCGGTACCGGTCCAGCGCGGAATTCATGTACCCGAGGAAGCCTGGCGCGACCTCGATGTCGTCCTCGACGACGATCACCGCCTGGTGTACGGCCAGCACTTTGCCGATGCCTTCCGTCAGCGATGCGAAGAGGCCGCGGTTCGCCTCAGTCGCATGCACGCGCACCCTTGCGAATCCCGCCGCGTCCGCGAGGACGGCACGCACGTCGTCCACGCGTGCCCGTTCGTCATCGTGGCGCGGCCCGTCGAGGAACGCGTACACGTCTGAGCCGGCCGCCAGAGGGCTGGCAGCCAGTGCGGCGAGCGTCCGTGCCGTGTGCGCCGGGCGGTTGAATGCGAACAGTGCGACGGGTGCAAGCGAGGACGACACGGTCAGATCCCGAGCACATTGCCATCGCGGTACAGCAAGGCGGTGCAGCCTGCATGCTTGCTCACCGGCTGCGGGCCATGGAACGGCAACCAGCGCATGCCCCCCGTGCGTAGATCATCAACTGCCGCGGCGTACTCGGGCCTCTGTGCGTCGTCGAGGACGATCACCCCGCCAGCCGAAAGCAGCTCCGGTGCCAGCCGGAGGCACTCGTCCCGGAACAACCCGTCGACCACGACCACATCGAACAGGCCGAGTCCGCGCGCGGGCGCGCAGTATGCCGCGGCGTTCTCGGCGCCTGCGATGAGAACCTGCGCGGCGGTCAGGGTCGCCACGCGCGCGGCCCAGCCAGGGTCGTGCTCGATCGCGATGCATGCATCCACGTTGCTCGACCACCACGCGGTCCCCATTCCGGCGCCGAATTCCAGCACGCGCCAATCAGCTCTGACGCGCTCGGCCAGGAATGCCGCGGCGGGATACGTGAACCAGGGCATGGGGTTGCCCAGCACGTCGCGGGCGAGCCGCGCGGCCCGGGTATCGAACCAGCCGATCGCATGCAGGTAGCCGGAGCCCGTGATCTCGAGTCTCGCCAGCAGGCGGCGCAGCGCGTGGTTCATGTGCGCTCCCAGTTCGGCGGCCAGAACGCACGGGTCTTCAGCATGAACAGGTCCCGAGTTTCCCGGTGGAAGGCATCCGCAATGTAGGTCGCCAGCAACTGGGCGACGAGTGTAGCGAGGGCCGCGCCGACAATGCCGGCCGCGGGGATCAGCACGAGGTTGAGCCCGATGTTGACCACGGCGCCGACGAGCGTGCGGCGCAAGGCATGTCCCGTCTTCCGTTCCAGCACGAGCCACGCCGAACTCAGCACGCCCAGCGCGACGAAAGGCGCGCAAAGCAGCTGGATCTGGAGCGCGGCCGCGGCCGGACGGAATGCCTCGCCGTAAAGCAGGGCGAGCAATGGCTCCGCGGCAAACGCCAGCACGCATGCCACGCCTGCGTGCAGGTAGAACCCCATGCCCATCAACTTCATCAGCTCACGGTCGCGGCGCACCGGGTCCTCGGCTCCAACACGAGTGAGCACCGGCAGCGATGCACGGAGCAGGAGCATCGGCAACACGAGCGGCAGTTCCGCCAGCGCAACGATGGCCGAATAGAGCCCGACGTCGTGCCGGCCGAGCATGCCTGCGATCATGAACGTGTCGATACGCATGTACGCGAACACGGCGAGCCCCGAAAGCAGGAGCGGCATGCTTTCCCGCAGCAGCGCCGCTGCCTGGCGCCATTGCGTGCCCGCCGGCCTGGGGTCCGCGGTCCGGAGTGGGTGGCCGGCGAGCCACGACAGCAACAGCGAACGCACCGTCCACTCCACGACCAGCATCCATGCAAAGGCCAGCGCACCAAAGCCCGCGAGCGCGAGCGCACAACGCAAGAGCGCGGCGACCGGCGACACCGAGGCGGTAACGATGGCCACGCGACGCCCCTGGGCCGAGGCGATGAGGCGCCATTCTGCGAGATCGCCTACCTGCGCCAGCGGCAGCAGGGCCAGCACGAGCAGCAGCGTACCGGACTGGAGCTCGCGCACCTGCGGCACGAAGGCGAGGCCGAGCAAAAGGCAGCTTCCGCCGATGGCGCCGCCCCAACGCAGTCGCGTGAGCAGATGCAACGTCCGCGCCGGCGCATCGACGCGGGACACCAGCTCGCGGGTGGCGACCTGCTCGAGCCCCAATGCCGCCAGCACCGTGACGAACGTGGCGACCGCGATTGCCAGCGAGAGGGACCCGTATTCGGCAGGCCCGAGCGCGCGCGCGATGGCAAGGGTGGCAACCAGGCTCGACACGCCCTGCACGAGCTTCGCGCCTGCCAGCCAGCCGAACTGTGAGAGCACGTCGCCCGCCGGCATCCATCGCTGCCGGTCCGCGTTCGCGGCGCGGCGGGGTTTTCCCTTCAACGACGTAGGTGGTCCGCCCGCAGCCAATCGCGGTACGCCAGTTCGAGCCCCTCACGAAGCGGCGTCGTCGCGCGCCAGCCCAGCGCGACCATGCGCGAGCTGTCGAGCAGCTTGCGCGGCGTGCCGTCCGGCTTGGTGCGGTCGAAGCGGATGGTGCCGCGGTAGCCGACTGCGTTGGCGACGTGCAACGCTATGTCGGCGATCGAATACTCGTCGCCTGATCCGATGTTGACGACGTCCGCGCTGGTAGGCGCGTCCATCAGCCGAATCAGTGCATCGGCCAGGTCATCGACGTACAGCAGTTCCCGCAGCGGTGTCCCGCTTCCCCAGACTTCCACTTCGGGCACGCGACTGCGCCGCGCTTCGTCAAAGCGTCGGATCAGCGCCGCGACGACGTGCGCGTCCTGCGGGTGGTAGTTGTCGCCCGGGCCGTACGCGTTGGTCGGCATTGCGGCGACGGCGTCGAAGCCATATTCCTTGCGGTACGCCTGGCACATCTTGAGCCCGGCAATCTTGGCGATCGCGTAGGGTTCGTTGGTCGGCTCCAGCGGACCCGTCAGCAGCGCGTCCTCGGTGATCGGCTGAGGCGCCAGGCGCGGGTAGATGCACGAGGATCCGAGGAAGACCAGCTTGCGGACGCCATGGGTCCAGGCCGAATGGATCACGCTGGTCTGGACCGCCAGGTTCTCGTGGATGAAACGTGCCGGATACGTGGAATTGGCGTGGATGCCGCCAACCTTGGCCGCGGCGAGGAACACCAGCTGCGGGCGGTGGAGCGCATAGAACGCATCGACTGCATGGGGATCGCCGAGGTCCAGTTCCGCACGCGTGCGCAGCAGCAGCCGGTCATGCCCGGTGGCGCGAAGGCGCCGCACGATGGCAGCTCCCACCATGCCCGCATGCCCCGCGACATGGATATTGGCCTCGGGGGTGAGCACACTCATTCGCGGTGGCTCGCAACAGGGAACCCGGCGCCGCCGACAAGCGCGTCGCGGCTGGCCTCCGCAAGGTCCGCCTGCACCATCTCGGCCACCAGCGCCGCGAACGAGGTGCGCGGCGACCACCCGAGTTGCCGCCTGGCCTTGCTGGCATCGCCCAGCAACGTGTCGACCTCGGCGGCGCGGAAGTAGCGGCTATCGACCGCCACCACGCGCGCGCCGGGACGCAGCGCGGACTCTGGGGGCGCCGACGCCACCAGCGCATGGGCGTCGGCGCCGTGCCCGCGCCAATCCAGTTCGATCCCCAGCAGGCGGGCCGCGCAGGAGACGAAATCCCGCACGGAATGCTGGATGCCGGTGGCGATGACGTAATCCCCGGGCGCGTCCTGCTGCAGCATCAGCCATTGCGCCTCGACGTAGTCGCGCGCGTGGCCCCAGTCGCGAAGCGCATCGAGGTTGCCGAGGTAGAGGCAGTCCTGCAGTCCCAGGTGCATGCGCGCCAGCGCGCGGGTGATCTTGCGCGTGACGAAGGTCTCGCCGCGGATCGGCGACTCGTGGTTGAACAGGATGCCGTTGCTGGCATGCAAGCCGTGCGCCTCCCGGTAGTTCACGACGATCCAGTGTGCATAGAGCTTCGCCACGCCGTACGGCGAGCGCGGATGGAAGGGCGTGCGTTCGGTCTGTGGCGTCTCCGCCACCCGTCCGTAGAGCTCGGAGGTGGACGCCTGGTAGAAGCGCGCCGTGCCCTCCAGCCCGAGGATGCGCATGGCTTCCAGCAGCCGCAGCGTGCCTAGCCCGTCGGCATTGGCCGTGTACTCGGGGGTCTCGAAGGACACCTGGACATGGCTCTGCGCGCCCAGGTTGTAGATCTCGTCGGGGCGCACCTGCTGCAGGATGCGGATCAGGTTGGTGGCGTCGGTGAGGTCGCCGTAGTGCAGCACGAGGCGGCGGTCGTCCTCGTGCGGATCTTGGTAGAGGTGGTCGATGCGGCCGGTGTTGAAGGACGACGACCGCCGCTTGATGCCGTGGACCTCGTAGCCCTTCGACAGCAGCAGCTCGGCGAGGTAGGCGCCGTCCTGTCCGGTGACGCCGGTGATCAATGCGCGCTTGGGCATGCGTCAGTCTAGGCGCGAACGCGGCGGATCGTCATCCCGCGCGCAGGTCAGATCGCCGCGCAGCCCTTGGGCAGGTGCTTGCTGGCGACATTGCCGGCGCATGTCCAGGTGCCGTCGCTGGCCCGGTTCCACTGGATGACCTTGCCGCGGACCGTGGGCGTGCCGCGCATCGTGCAGAGCACCGCGCCGACCGCCGCCTGGTTCACCGGCGCGGTGGCGACGTGCTCGCAGTGGGTGGTGAGCGCGGGGATGCCGAGGGCGCCCGGGTCGGTGAAGTCGGCCGCGGGCGTGTCCCCGTCGTTGACCTTGATCTCGTACTGGTTGCGCGCGGGGGTGATCTCGCGCAGCGCCGAGGCGGTCTGCGCGCGCGCGGTGTAGTCCTGGTATTGCGGCAGCGCGATCGCAGCCAGCACCCCGATGATCGCTACGACGATCATCAGCTCGATGAGGGTGAAGCCGCGTTGTGTGGCACGGGTCGGGGCCGGGGGCATGCGATGTCGCTCGCAAGGACTGGCAGGGTTTCAGACGCAGGTTGCATGCCATCCGGGGCTGCTTGACGGGGATAGCGGAGGGGCCGGGCTCGCGCCAGCTGGTGCGCCGAGGCGGCGTGGCCTGCCTGGGCGAAGCGGCGTGCGACCGATGCGCGGCGGGCCGGCGAGGCCTGCATCAGTGACAGGGCCGACTCCCAGCACGCCGCCGCCCGCTTGCCATCGCCCAGGTGGAGGTACACATCACCGAGTTGAGCGCGCCAGGCGGCGGAGGCCGGCTGCCGCCCGATGGCGATGCGATAGGCCGCCACCACCAGTGCCACCTCCCCGTCCAGTTCCCCCGACACGAGCCCGTTGCCGAGCTGCTGGAGCGCCGATGTCATCTCGCTGCCGGTGGGGCCATCGCGCAGCTTGTCGAGCAGGGACGCGCGCCAGCCGGGAAGGGGCTGCACGCCCAACCGTCGGGACTGGCGCAGCAGCGCGACCTCCGCGAGCGGGGATGCGCCGGGTAAGGCGGCAGCGCGTTCGAGCGTCTGCAGCAGCGGACCGACCCAGGGGGAACCTGCGTCGGCCCCCGCTGCATGGGCGTAGGTGCGGGCCAGGTTCAACTGCGCACGCGGCGATTGCGGGTTCACCTCCGCGAGGTGCACGGCCAGACGCGCGGGATGCCCCCACGTCGCCGCTTGCATTGCAGTGAGGCCGGCAAGCGCAAACACTACGGCGGCCGCAACAGGGACACGCATGCGGTTCTTCACTTGGAGCCGCTCCATCGCCGCCCACGCCAGGTCACCGACGGCCAGCATCACCCCGAGGAGCGCGGGGTAGTTGCGGTGTTCGAACACCAGCTCCAGATTGAGCGGCGCGCTGGTGATCGCGTGCGCGATGAAGAACCAGCCGATGCCGAGTGCCACCAGCGGGCGGTGCCGGCGGATGGCCACGGCGAGTAGCACCGTCGCGGACAGCACGAGCGCTGCAGCCAGGGTCGAAGGCGGTTCGAGCAGGCTCCGCGACACCGCGAACGTGTCATGGAAGAACGTGTAGGCGCGCGGATCGGGCCAGAGCGACCACAGCAGGTAGGTACCTAGCGCACGCAGCTGGGTCCAGCCGCGCTCGGCCGGGGTGAAGGCGCGGTTGTCCCACGGCCCAGCGAGCGATGTCCACGCCACCAGCGCGATGAACACCAACAGGACCACGACGAGCGCCACCGTGGCCTGACGCCCCCGCCATGCGGTGGATGCGGCCTTCGATGGCAGCGCCCATTCGATGAGCAGGATGTAGGCGGGTACCAATGCCACGGTTTCCTTGGCCTGGTAGCCAAGCGCGACCAGCGCGGCGCAAGTCGCGGCCCAAGCGAGCCGGCGTGATGGTCGCGCCGCCTCGCGGGCCTGCCAGTAGGCCGCGAGTGCCGCGAGCGTAAATCCGAACGCGAGCAGCTCCATGCGCTGCACGACGTAGAGCACGGTCGAGACCTGCAGTGGGTGCAGTGCCCATGTGGCTGCGACCAAGAAAGGAAACGCCCGGTGGAGCGGGGCGGTCGACGCGCGGGCCGCGTTGCAGAGACGTGCGAGCAGGTGCCAGGCGAACAGCGCGTTGAGCGCGTGGATCGCCAGATTGGTGGCCTTCATGCCCCACGTCCCGCCCCCGGTCGCGAAGTTCAGCGCGAACGTCGCGTTGGCCAGCGGCCGGCCGATGGTCGCGTCCGACCACTGCAGCAACTCGCACCAGGCGGGCCAGCGGCTGAAGTCGCCGGCGTAGGCCGGGTTTTCGACGATGGCGTGGAAGTCGTCGAAGATGAAGCCGCCTTGCAGGCCAACGACGTACACCATGCAAACGGTGAGGACGAGCAAGACGGCGGCGGCAGGTCTCATTCGCGCGAGTCTTCTCGGAAGGGCGGTCCAAGCAAAAGAAAAAGGGGCCGAAGCCCCTTCTTCATCAACCACCAGGTGGTTTACTCGCAGCCCTTCGGCTTGTGCTTCGCGAGCAGGCCAGCCGAGCTCGTGCAGTTCCACGTGCCCGCGGTCGCATCACGCGTCCAGGTGACGGTCTGGCCAGCAACGCGGGGATTACCCTTCAACGCGCAGACGATCGTGCCGCCGCCTGACGCGTAAGTCGCGGTGATGTCGCAGCGGTCGGTGGAGGCCACAAGACCGAGCTCGGTGACCGTCGTGTACGACGCCGCCGTGACGACGCCATTATTGACGTTCTCCTCGAACGCGGTCTTGCCGGGCGTGATCTCGGCCAGGCCCGACGTCGCCTGCGAACGGGCCACGTAGTCCTGGTAGGCCGGCAGCGCGATGGCGGCCAGGATGGCGATGATGGCGACGACGATCATCAGTTCGATGAGCGTGAAGCCTTGCTGGGTCTTCTTCATGCGGGTATCCCCTAGGAGTGGATGAAATTCACGTGCCCGTCGCTCCGGCGATCGCCGTTCCGTCGGGTAGCCGTGCGACTCGCACGTGCCTGAGCCTCAACGCACATCGCGTGCCAGTCCGGCCAGCGCGATGCAGGTCTCACTTCGGCCGCATCGGTCCCCTTCACGCTGGAGCGGTAGCGCCGCCGGTGCGCATAAAGCCCGGGATTGTCCGGCGGTGTCACGCTGGATGGGTGGGTCAGCATGCCCCGGTGCGTCAGATCCTGACCCGGCGAGTCAGTTGCGCGGGTCCAACGCCATGGAGCACGTTGGACAGGGCGTTCGCGCCGAGGGTGGCGAGCAGGTACAGCAGGGGCAGGAACGGGATCGCATACCGCGGGAACGGCGCCCCCACCATGTGCGCCAGCAGCAGCACCGCCAGTGCAGTGGCGCACATCGCCCAGAAGCCGCCGACAGGCGTTCCCGTGGCACGCCTTGCCACTGCGACCCACGCCATCGCCAGCAGGGCCGCCACCACGATTGGCAGGTGGAGGAGACGCATCCCCTCCCGCAACGTCGCGAAGAGCGGCGAACTGATGAAAGGACTCTCGCTGACCGGATAGGTAAAGATGTCGCCACGCCCACGTCCCAGGCCCCACGACAGGAACATTCTGGGTTTGCCGACCAGAAACCAGCGCGTCATCCCAGCGGGACGCTCGCGGAAGAGCTCGGCGATCCGCGACAGCGCCGCACCGGGATCGCGACCATGGATGGCCGCCTCGGGGTCGTACCTGTATGGGATTGCGTAGCTCTCCTCGAGGCCCCTGTACCGCAAGTCCTCGAAGCTGCCGTGGTACAGCGTGCTTGCGAGCAGGCTGGGTTCACCGGTCGCGCGCTCGAGCAAGGCGTTGCGCGCATGCCACGGAGCGAGCACCAGCACGAAGGTCGTCGCTCCCATCAACGCGGCACGCCGCCATTCGCGCCAGCGGGGGACGATCCAAGGCACCGCCGCGAGAGTCGCCATCACCAGCAACCATTGCGGTCGCACCAGGCAGGCGGCTGCTGCGACGACGCCGAAGAGCATGGCCGCTCGCCGACGCTGCGCGGTGGCGATGCCGCGAGCCTGGCCATTGCGTACAGGCTGCCAGCCACAAGGCAGGCGAACAGGCTTTCAGTGAGCAGATACGCACTGCTGGCGAGCAGGTGGGGGCTGGCAGCGGTGAGCCCCGCGGGAATCAGTGCCCAGTACCGCGGCATGACCAGTCGCGCGGCAAGCAGGACGAACAACGTGGTCAGTGCGCCCAGGAGCGCTTGGACCATGCGGACCCTGTGCACGAATGCCATGTCCGGCGGGCCGTCGAGAAGCACCGCGAGGAGCGCAGGGTATCCAGGCAGCGTGATCTTGTCGGGTACCGGGGCACGCGTGGGCTCGGCCCACGTGGGCACGCTGGAGAACACCCCGTGTGCGCGCAGGTTGTGCGCATACGCCACGTAGAGCGCGGCGTCGGCGCGGACCGGCGCGGGCATCGTCGTGCGCAGCGCGACCTGCAGGTGCATCCAGAGCGACGCGAGCACCACGGCGATGCCCAGCAGCGCAGCCCAGTCGCGCCGGACTGGCCGCGGATCGTTCAATCGATGCCCAGCTTCTTGAGCTTGTACCGCAACGCCCGGAACGTGATCCCCAGGGCCGCGGCGGTGCGGGTCTTGTTGTAGCGGTTTTCCTGCAGGGCGTGCTGGATGGCGGCGCGTTCGATTTCCTCGATGTACGAGGGCAGGGCGGAGGTGCCGGTTTCGCGGGGGTCGGCGGCGCGGTGGTCGGTGGGAGTGGGCGCGGCCGGCGCGGGGATTGCAGGGGAGGGCGTGGGCGCAGCGGCGGTGCCGGCGAAGGGGGTGCCGCCGGCGACCATGCGGCCGTCCAGGGTGCTGGTCACGCGCGGCAGGCGCAGGTCGGCGGCGGTCAGGGTCTGGGTCTCGGCCAGCGCCAGCGCGCGCTCGAGGATGTTCTCGAGCTCGCGGACGTTGCCGGGGAAGGGGTAGGACTGCAGGGCCTCGACGGCGTCCGGGCCCAGCGTCGAGACCGGGCGGCCCTGGGCGGTGGCCAGGCGCTGGAGCACCTTCGACGCCAGGCCCGGGAGATCCTCGAGGCGCTCGCGCAGCGGCGGCACGCGCAGTTCGATGACGTTGATGCGGTAGTACAGGTCCTGGCGGAAGCGGCCGTCGGCCACCAGCTGCGACAGGTCCTTGTGGGTCGCCGACAGCAGGCGCACGTCGACGTTGACCTCGGCGTTGGCGCCGACCGGGCGGATCGACTTCTCCTGGATCGCGCGCAGCAGCTTGACCTGCATCGGCAGCGGCAGCTCGGCGACCTCGTCGAGGAACAGCGTGCCGCCGTCGGCCGCCTGGAACAGGCCGGGCTTGTCGGCGTGCGCGCCGGTGAAGCTGCCCTTCTTGTGGCCGAAGAACTCGCTTTCCATCAGCTCGGCCGGGATCGCGCCGCAGTTGACCGGCACGAACGGGCCCGAGGCGCGCCCGCCCTCGGCATGGATGGTGCGCGCGACGAGTTCCTTGCCGGTGCCCGACTCGCCGCAGATGTAGACGGGCGCCTGGCTGCGGGCGACCTTGCCGATGGTCTGGCGCAGGCCGGCCATCGCGCGCGATTCCCCGTACAGCCGCGACGCCACGGCGTCGACGTTCTCGCGCTGGGTGTCGTTGAGTTCCAGCGCGTGGCGCACCAGGTCGCGCAGCACCGCGAGCTCGACGGGCTTGGCGACGAAATCGAAGGCCCCGGCCTTGAGCGCCTCGACGGCGGCCTCGACGTTGCCGAAGGCGGTGATCATCGCCACCGGCGTGTTCGGGTAGCGGGTGCTGATCTCGGTGACCAGTTCGATGCCCGAGCCGTCCGGCAGGCGCATGTCGGTCAGGCAGAGGTCGTAGGTGGTGTTGGCCAGCTGGTTGCGGGCCTCGATGAGGCTGGCCGCGGTGTCACAGCGCAGGCCCATGCGGCCGAGCGCCATCACGAGCAGCTCGCGAATGTCGCGCTCGTCGTCCACCACCAGTGCGCTGCGAGTGTCAGCCATGCGTTCCTCCGCCGCCGACGATAGCCCACCGGCGTCACCCGGTGGAAGCGGGATGTTCGTGCAGGCCCGGCGCGGTGGCGGCGTTGATGGGCGTCATGCGGATGCGGAAGCACGCCCCGCCGCCGGGCAGCGGGACGTATTCGAGCGTCGCCTGGTTGGCCTGGCAGAGCTCGCGGGCGATGTACAGGCCCAGGCCCGTGCCGTGGCCGGAGGTGGTGTAGAACGGCCTGAACAGCTGGTTGGCGACCTTCTCCGGGATGCCCGGGCCGCGGTCCATCACGTCGATCTGCGGGACGCCGCCGGCGTCGTCGACGCGCAGCGTGACCCGGGCCGGCTGCGCGGGCATGCGCCCGTACAGCAGCGCGTTGTGGACCAGCACGGTGAGCGCCTGGTGCAGGTGCTTGGGATCGAACAATGCGTTGACGCGCTTGCGCTCGGAGGTCACACGCAGGGTGTCCGCCTCGATCGGGTGGCTGGCGCGGTATTCGTCGATGAACGCGCGCGAGAACTCGAGCAGTTCCATGTGGTCGGGGCACGCCGGCTCGCGTCGCGCCAGGCCCAGCACGTTGTCGATGATCCCGTTCATCCTGCCGCCCTGCTGGCGGATGATCTCCAGCAGGCGGCGTTCGGCGATCGGGATCGACTGCGATTCCTCGAGCAGCTGCACCGCGTAGTTGATCGAGGCCAGCGGGTTGCGGATCTCGTGCGCGAGGCTGGCCGAGAAGCGGCCCAGGGTGGCCAGGGTCATGGTTTCCGCGCGGCGGCTGGCGAGCGAGACGTCGTCGAGGAACACCAGTGTCTGCTCGCTGCCGGCCAGCAGGCGCGTGAAGCGCGGCACCACTTCGGGCGCGTCGCTGGACACCTGCAGCGGGGTGTCGTCGGCCTTGCCTTCCAGCCGCCAGGTGGCCAGCCGGCGGGCGAGTTCGGGGATCGCCACGTTGAGGTTGCGCCGGCCCGCGCCGGCATCGCCCAGCAGCGCCAGCGCGGCCTCGTTGGCCAGACGCACCTCGCCGTGGCCGTCGACCAGCAGCACGCCGGTGCGCAGGCGGCGGATGATGAGCTCGTTGACCTCCACCACGTGCGCGGTTTCAGCACCGCGCTGCTCGGCCAGCGAGTGGCTCCAGCGCATCTGCCGGCCCAGCACGCTGGTCAGCGTCGCGATGCCCATGTACCCCACCGACAGCGTCGCCAGTTCGGCGAAGCGGTGGTCGATGGCATCGGGCATGCCGAGCGTGAGCAGGTACTCGCCCCACAGCCCGAGCACGGCGACCACCGCGGCGGTCAGGCCGAAGCGCATCGGCACCAGCAGGGCCGCGGCGCCGACGTTGAACAGGAGCATGATCGCGATGGCGGTGGCCATCTGCGGAAGCGCGATGATCGCGATCAGTCCGAAGAACAGGTCCGCGGCGATGCCGACCAGCGCGTTGACCCGGATGCTGCCGTGCCGGCCCAGCACGAACAGCACGGACGCGATGAAGATGTACGAGATCGCCGCGGCCCGCGCGAGCATCTCCGAGCGCGGCGCGCCCACCCATTCCTGCATCGGGCCGAAGGCGAAGAACGCCAGCAGCGCCGCCTCGAGCAGGCGATACAGGGTGAAGAAATACAGTTCGCGGCGCAGCGCGCTGTCGAAGCCGGCGGCGTCGGCGGCGTCGATGGCTTTCGATGCGATCGGCACGCACGGCCCTGCGCTGGAACCCGGCCGCAGTTAAGCACGCCCCCGCCGCGCACGGCCAGCACGTGGCCGCCGGTTTTGCCCGGCTGGCGGCGATGGGCGACAATGGCGTGCTGTCCCGCGCCCGCATCGCCCCGCCTTTCCGTGCCGCCGGCGTGCGTCGCGGCCCGGCAGGCGCGCGCCGCGTCCTGCTCCAACAACCTTCGGTGACGCATGAATTTCCACGAATACCAGGCGAAGCAACTCTTCGCCGACTACGGCATCGCCGTCCCCAAGGGCATCGTCGCCCGTTCGCCGGACGAGGCGGTGGCCGCTGCCAAGCAGATCCCCGGCGGCCTGTGGGTCGTGAAGGCGCAGATCCACGCGGGCGGCCGCGGCAAGGCCGGTGGCGTGAAGCTGGCGAAGTCGTTCGACCAGGTGCGCGAGTACGCCAAGGCGATGCTCGGCACCAGCATGGCCACCTACCAGACCGCCGGCGTCGAGCTGCCGATCGACAGCGTGCTGATCAGCGAAGGCACCGACATCGACAAGGAGCTGTACCTGTCGGTGCTGGTGGACCGCTCGACCAAGTCGGTAACGTTCATTGCATCCGCCGAAGGCGGCATGGACATCGAGCAGGTCGCCGCCGAGAAGCCCGAGGCGATCCACACGCTCAACGTCGACTACGTCGAGGGCCTGCAGCCGTACCAGTGCCGCGACATCGGCTTCGCGATGGGACTCAACGCCAAGCAGGTCGGCCAGCTGACCAAGATCATGCTGGGGCTGTTCAAGCTGTTCATGGAGAAGGACCTGGCGCTGGTGGAGCTCAACCCGCTGGCCATCCTCACCAACGGCGACCTCGCCGTGCTCGACGGCAAGATCAATTCCGACGACAACGCGTCGTTCCGGCATCCCGAGCTCCTCGCCATGCGCGACGTGCGCCAGGAGGACGAGACCGAGGTGCTGGCGTCGAAGTACGACCTCAACTACGTGACCATGGACGGCAACATCGGCTGCATGGTCAACGGCGCGGGCCTGGCGATGGCGACGATGGACGTCATCAAGCTCGAAGGCGGCGAACCGGCCAACTTCCTCGACGTCGGCGGCGGCGCGACGAAGGAGCGCGTGACCGAGGCGTTCAAGCTCATTCTCTCGAGCGACAAGGTCAAGGCGATCTTCGTCAACATCTTCGGCGGCATCGTCCGCTGCGACATGATCGCCGAGGGCATCATCGCGGCGGTCAAGGAAGTCGACGTCAAGGTGCCGGTGGTCGTGCGCCTCGAAGGCACGAACGTGGAAGCGGGCAAGGAGTTGCTGAAGAACTCCGGCCTGGCAATCACCGCGGCCGACGACATCAACGATGGCGCCAGGAAGGCCGTCGCGGCCGTCAAGCAGGCCGCCTGACACAGGGTGGGCCCCGGCCCACCACCCGTTCCTCGAATTCATGATGGTGGGCCCAGGCCCACCCTATGGGGCTTCAATCCATGTCCGTTCTGATCGACAAGAACACCAAGGTGCTCGTGCAGGGCTTCACCGGCTCGCAGGGCACCTTCCACGCGCAGCAGATGCTCGAGTACGGCACGAAGGTCGTCGGCGGCGTCACGCCCGGCAAGGGCGGCACCGAGCACCTCGGCCTGCCCGTGTTCAACACCATGGCCGAGGCGGTCAAGGCCACCGGCGCCGATGCGTCGGTGATCTACGTGCCGCCGCCGTTCGCGGCCGACGCGATCATGGAGGCCGCAGCCGCCGGCATCCGCGTCATCGTGTGCATCACCGAGGGCATCCCGGTGCTGGACATGCTGCGCGCCAAGAACGTGCTGGCGGGCCATCCGGACACCGTTCTGGTGGGCCCGAACTGCCCCGGCGTGATCACCCCGGGCGAGTGCAAGATCGGAATCATGCCCGGCCACATCCACAAGCCGGGCAAGGTCGGGATCGTCTCGCGCAGCGGCACGCTGACCTACGAGGCGGTCAAGCAGACCACCGACGTGGGCCTGGGCCAGTCGACCTGCATCGGCATCGGCGGCGACCCCATCAACGGCACCAACTTCATCGACGCCCTGCGCTGGTTCCAGGACGACCCGCAGACCGAGGGCATCATCTTGGTCGGCGAGATCGGCGGTTCCGCCGAGGAAGAGGCGGCCGAGTTCATCAAGCAGCACGTCACCAAGCCGGTGGTGGGCTTCATCGCCGGCGCGTCGGCGCCGAAGGGCAAGCGCATGGGCCACGCGGGCGCGATCGCCTCGGGCGGGTCGGGCACGGCCGAGGGCAAGTTCGCGGCGATGGAGGCCGCGGGCGTGACCACGGTGAAGTCGCCGGGCGACCTGGGTGCGGCGATCGCCAGTCGCCTGGCCGGCTGATCGAGCCCGCGCGCCATACGACGAAGGCCGCCTCCGGGCGGCCTTTTTCATGCTTGACCCGTACCGGTCATGCGCATAGGTTGTGCGCATGATCGAGGAGGGTGCCATGCGCATTCGCGAGGACTATGCCGTCTACGGCAAGCGCGCCACCAACGTGAGCATCAACCAGGGCCTGCTGGACGAGGCCCGCGCGCTCGACATCAACCTGTCGGCGACGCTGGAACGGGCGGTGGAGGCGGAAATCCGTGCCCGCCGCCGTGCGTTGTGGCTCGAGGAAAACGCGGCGGCGATCGACGCGTACAACGCACGGGTCGAACGCGATGGCGCCTTCAGCGACGGCCTGCGCGCGTTCTGACCGGCGATGCAGTACACGGTCTTCCACAACGCAAACCCTCAGACCCGTGCCGCCGTTCCATTCCTGCTCAACGTGCAGAGCGACCTGATCGATCGGGCTGCGACCTGCGTCGTGGTGCCGCTGATCCCGCTCGCGCGTGCGGCCACGCCGGCAACGCGCCTGATGCCGGAGTTCGAGGTGGACGGGGCGCGGATGGTGATGGACACGCTGCAACTGGCCGGCGTGCCGCGCAAGGCGCTGGGCAAACCCGTCGCCGACCTGTCGACCGAACGCGCCGCCATCCTCGCCGCGCTCGACCTGCTGATTTCAGGAATCTGACCCGATGACCGCGCCCCTGCGCATCGCACTGGCCCAGTTCGATTACCCGGTCGGCGCGGTGCAGTCCAATGCCGACCGCATCATCGAGGGCATCGCGCACGCGCGCGACGAGCTCGGCGCGCAGCTCGTGGTGTTCCCGGAGCTCAGCGTCAGCGGCTATCCGCCCGAGGACCTGCTGCTGCGGCCGTCGTTCCTGGCCGATTGCGAGGCCGCCCTGCAGCGCATCGCCGCGGCCGCCACCGGCATCACCGCCGTGGTCGGCTGGCCGGAAGCGGTCGGCAGCGTGGTCTACAACGCCGCCAGCGTGCTGCAGGGCGGTCGCATCGAAGCCACCTGCCGCAAGCGCGAGCTGCCCAACTACGCGGTGTTCGACGAACGCCGCTATTTCACCGTCGACCCCGACCACCCGCCGTGTGTGGTCGACGTCGCCGGCACGCAGGTCGGCGTGCTGGTGTGCGAGGACCTGTGGTTCCCCGAGCCGGCGGCCGCGACCGTCGCGGCCGGCGCGCAGCTGCTGGTGGTGCCGAACGCCTCGCCGTTCGAACGCGACAAGCACGCGCAGCGCGACGCGTTGCTCGTCACGCGCGCGAGGGAGACCGGTGTTGCCATCGCCTACCTCAACACGGTCGGCGGGCAGGATGCGGTGGTGTTCGATGGCGCCAGCGTCGTCGCCGATGCGGATGGCACTGTGCATCCGGCTGCAGCGGCGTTTACTGACCAGTGGCTGGTGGTCGAACACACCGACGGGCGCTTCGGCGCGCTGCAGTGGACCGACGACGGCGACGAAAGCCGCGATGCGCTGGCATGGCGCGCGATCGTGCGCGGCACGCGCGACTACTGCGCCAAGAACGGCTTCACGTCGGCGTGGGTGGGGCTGTCGGGCGGGCTGGATTCCTCGGTGGTGCTGGCCGTGGCCGTGGATGCGCTGGGCGCCGGCAACGTCACCGCGGTGCGCATGCCATCGCGTTACACCGCAGACCTGTCGAACGATCTTGCCGCCGAACAGTGCGCGGCGATGGGCGTGCGCATGCTCACCGTGTCGATCGAGGCGCCGTTCCAGGGCTATCTCGATGCGCTGGCGTCGACGTTCGAAGGCCGCGCGGCGGACGTCACCGAGGAGAACCTGCAGTCGCGCTGCCGCGGCGCGCTGCTGATGGCGCTGGCCAACAAGTTGGGCGGCCTGCTGCTGACCACCGGCAACAAGAGCGAGTACGCGGTCGGCTACGCGACGAT
>ERZ1066118.59-NODE-59-length-129153-cov-12.395258_pt1 | contig 129153 bp, 132 predicted proteins | sample MGYA00382765_ERZ1066118 | MGnify/ENA primary metagenome ERZ1066118 (study PRJEB33369, sample SAMEA5778348) | biofilm metagenome | biome: Industrial cooling water; feature: Water cooling tower basin; material: Biofilm | place: United Arab Emirates | collected...
AGGCCGATTTCTACGGCTCGATGGACGGCTCGTCCAAGTTCGTGAAGGGCGACGCGGTCGCCGCGCTGCTGATCCTCGCCGCCAACGTGATCGGCGGCCTGATCCTGGGGCCGGTCAGCCATGGGCTGAGCCTGGGCGATGCGGCCCGCACCTACATCCTGCTCGCGATCGGCGACGCGCTGGTGGCGCAGCTGCCGGCGCTGATGCTCTCGATCGCGGCGGCGGCGATCGTGACCCGCGTCGCCTCGGACAAGGATCTGGCCGGTCAGATCGGCGGCCAGTTCGCCGCCTCGCGCACCTGGACGCCGGTGGCGGGCATCCTCGCGCTGCTCGGCGTCCTGCCGGGGATGCCGCACCTGGTGATCCTCCCCGCCGCCGCCATCGCCGGCTTCGCGGCCTGGAAGCTGCGTCAGATCGAGCGTCGCCCGCGGCTCGAGGAGACCCCCGTCGCCGAGCCGGTCGACCCGTCCCGCATCGGCTGGGAGGAGGTGACCGACGGCATGCAGGTCAACCTCGACATCGGCTATGGCCTGGTGCCGCTGGTCGACGAGCGCCGCGGCGGACCGTTGATGGGTCGGATCACCGGCGTGCGCCGGCAGCTGTCCAAGGAGCTGGGCTTCGTCGTGCCGCAGTGCCGCGTGCGTGACGACATCAATCTGGCCCCCTTCACCTATCGCATCCTCGTCAACGGGGTCGTCGTCGGCGAGGACCAGGTGTCGCCAGACGAGATGCTGGCACTCGACACCGGCCAGGCGTTCGGCCGCCTGGAGGGCAAGGCTGCGAAGGACCCGACCTTCGGCCTCGACGCGACCTGGATTTCCAAGGGCGACGCCGACGCCGCGACCGGGGCGGGCTATCTGGTGGTCGATCCCGGCACGGTGATCGGCACCCATCTCAACCACCTGCTCGGCAGTCACGCCGCCGACCTGCTCGGGCCGGACGAGGTGCAGGCGCTGCTCGACGGCTTGAAGGAGCGGGCCGGCCAGCTGGTCGCGTCGCTCACACCGCAGCCGCTGCCGCTCACCACGCTGACCCAGGTGCTGAAGGGCCTGCTCGCCGAGAACATCCCGTTGAAGGAGTTCCGCCGCATCGCGTCCGCCATCGCGGTGGCGGCGCAGCGCACGCAGGATCCGGACGAGTTGCTCGAGCTGGTCCGCCCGCAACTGGGCCCGCTCATCATCCAGAAGCTGTGCGGCGTGCGCGAGCCGCTGCGCGTGATGACGTTGGAAGGTCAGCTGGAAGGCATCCTAGGTCAGGCGATGCGCGCCGATGGCGGCCGCCGCCATGTGATCGAGCCCGATCTGGGCCGGCGCATCGTCGACGCGCTCCAACGCGCCGCTCAGCCGCTGGTCGCGGAAGCGAAGCCGTTCGCGCTGGTGGTGCAGCCAGCGATCCGCGTCGCGATGCGCAAGCTGGTCCGCACCTGCATGCCGGACACGCCTGTTCTCTCCTTCTTCGAGGTGCCGGAAGAAAAGCCGGTCGAGGTTGTAGCGGTGATCGGGGCTGCCGGCGCGCTGCCCGCCGGCGGACCACAAATGGTGCCGGCATGAGCGCGCTGCCGCCGCGAGCGTTCGACGACGCCCAGCCCTTGACCTACGCTCCGCGCCAGGTCGGCGCGGATGCGCTCGTGCGCCAGCACCTGCCGCTGGTCCGAAAGCTCGCCTGGCATGTCCATGGCGCGATGAGCACGCTGGTCGACGTCGAGGACCTGGTGCAGGTCGGGCTCGTCGCGCTGATCGAGGCGGCCGCGCAGGCGACCGAACAGGGTGCAGGCTTCCGCGCGTACCTGACCACGCGCATCCGCGGCGCGATGATCGACGAGTTGCGCCGCCAGGCGGCGACCACGCGCGGGGCCATGCGCCGCCGTCGCGAATACCACGCCGCCGTCGCGGCGCTCACCCAGCAGATGGGGCGCGCCCCGGAGGAAGCCATGACGGCACAGCATCTGGGCGTCTCGGTCGAGAAGCTCCGCGCCGAATATGCGAACGCCGACGCCGTGCGCTTCGACTCGATCGACGAGGTGTACGCCGACGACCTTCCCTGGTTCGCCGACGACGCGCCCGACGCCTTCGACCAATTGGCCGAAGGCGAGCTGCGCGACCGCCTGATCGCCGCGATCGCCGCGCTGCCCGAACGCGAAGCGAGGGTGATCCAGCTTTACTATGTCGAGGAACTCAACCTCGAGGAGATCGGCGAAGTGCTTGGCGTCGGCGCCGCGCGCATATGCCAGATCAAGGCCGCGGCGCACGGCAAGCTGAAAAAGGCGCTTAGGGTCTCGTAACCGCCGGCTGCTCGATCCCTGCCCGCGCCGAGGCAGTTCCACGCGCTTGCTTTCCCGACCACGACCGACAAAGCTGCCCCACCTACGTGGGGAGAAGCGATATGCGGAAGCTCATGGCGGCGCTCTTGGCGGGCGGAGTGCTCACGACAGGGCCGGTCGCGGCACAGGACGGCGCGATCGCGGCGAAGGTGGCGGCCCTGGGGCGCATCAACAGCGCCACGTCGCCGACGCTCTCGCCCGACGGTCGCAGGGTGGCCTATCTTTCCAACGTCAGCGGCAGTCCGCAGATCTGGGTGCGCGATCTGTCCGGCGGTCCACCGCGCCAGGTGACGAACCTGCCCGATCCGGTCGGGGCGGTCTTCTGGTCGCCCACGGACGACCGACTCGCCTACACGGTCGCGCCGGGAGGCGGGCTCAACACCCAGATCTGGATCGCTAACGTCGACGGGTCGGGCGCGAAGCGGCTCACGCCCGGCGGCAAGGAGAATAGCGGGCTGTACGGCTGGACCCGGGACGGGCGCCGCCTGATGGTCGACAGCAACAAGGACAATCCGGCCGCGCGCGATCCCGCGCTGATCGATCCGGCGACGGGCGCCTGGACGATGCTGACGTCGAACAAGGGCCTGAACGCGATTTCCGACGTTCGCGGCGACCGGGCGGTCGTCGGTCGCCTGCTCGGGCGCGGCGACGTCAACGGATATCTGATCGACATCGCGTCCGGCAAGGAAACGCTGCTCACCCCGCACGAGGGCAAGGCGCAGACCGGCTGGGGCGAGCTCTCGCCCGATGGCCGCACCGTCTACGTCGCATCAAATGTCGGCCGGGACCGCCAGGCATTCGGAGCGATCGCGATCGGACCCGATGGTCGCCCGTCGCCGATCCGCTATTTCGCTGAGCGCAGCGACGCAGTCGCCGAGAGCGCCGTGCTGAGCGACGACGGACGCACGGCCGCCCTGGTGTGGAACGCCGGAGGGCGCTCGGAGCTTGCCTGGCTCGATGCGGCGACGGGCCGCGTCCGGCCCGGCCCCAAGCTTCCCTTCGACATCGCCTTCCCGGCCGAGTTCAGCGCCGACGGACGTACGCTCGCGCTGACCGGATCGGGCGCAGACCGGACGACGGACATCTACCTCGTCGACGTGGTGTCGGGCGCGGTGACCCGCGTGACGGAGAGCCGGCACGACGGCGTCGACTTGGCCGAGCTCGTCCGTCCGGAGCTGATCCGCTACAAGGCGCATGACGGGCTGGAGCTGTCGGGCTGGCTGTACCGGCCGAAAGGGGTCTCCGGGCCCATGCCGGTCGTCTTCAACTATCACGGCGGCCCGGAAGGGCAGGCCCGGCCGACGATGAGCCCGGATGCGCAGGCGCTGGTCGCGAGCGGCATCGCGGTGTTCGCACCCAATGTCCGCGGCTCGTCGGGATTCGGCAAGGCGTTCATGGCGATGGACGACGGGCCGAAGCGGGTCGATGGGGTGCGCGACATCAAGGCCACGACCGACGCGCTGGTCGCGATGGGGATCGCCGATCCCAAGCGCCTGGGCATCATGGGCGGCTCCTATGGCGGCTATATGGTCATGGCCGGCGTGACCGAGTTCCCCGACATGTTCGCGGCGGGCGCAAACCTGTTCGGGGTCGTTAATTTCGAGACCTTCTTCGCGCAGAGCGAGCCCTGGATGGCGGCGATCTCCACGACCGAGTACGGCGATCCCGCCACCCAGCGCGATATGCTCCGCAGTCTGTCGCCGATCCACAAGCTCGATCGGATCAGGACGCCCCTGTTCGTGCTGCATGGGGCCAACGACACCAACGTGCCGGTCGTCGAGGCGGAGCAGATCGTTTCCGCGATGAAGGCGCGCGGCGTACCCGTCCGCTACACGTTGTTCCCGGACGAGGGTCATGGCTGGCGCAAGACGCCGAACCGGGTCCGCTCGACGACCGAGATCGTGGCGTTCTTCGTGGAACACCTCAAGCCGGCGGCGCTCGCCGCGCGATAGACTGCGCGAAAACCCCGGCCCGCATCTCTGCGGACCGGGGTTCCTTGCCCCCGAAGGAGCCGGCGCCGTCACCCGTCTTGGGGGCGGTGCCGACGCCGTGTCGTATTACTGGAGCAGCTTCAGCACGCCCTGCTGCGACTGGTTGGCCTGGGCGAGCATCGCGGTGGACGCCTGCTGCAGGATCTGCGCCTTGGCGAGCGCCGCGGTCTCCGACGAGAAATCCGTGTCCTCGATCTGGCTGCGGGCGTCCGACAGGTTCTCGATGTTGCTGTTCAGGTTGGCGACGACCGAGTCCATCCGGCTCTGCGCGGCGCCGAAGCCGGCGCGGGCCGTGTTGACCGTCTGCATGGCGGTATCGAGCACCGCCAGCGCCGAGGTGGCGCCGGACGCGGTCGCGACGCTGGCGGACGTGGCGCCGGTCAGGCTGATGGCGGCGAAACTGATCGTCACGGTATCCGCCGCGGTGGAGCCGACCTGCACGCTCACCGAGCCGCTGGCGCCGGCGGTGCCGTCGAACAACGTCACGCCGTTGAACTTGGTGTTGGAGAGGACGGAGGTGATCTGCGACTGCAGCGCGGTGACCTCGGTCTGCAGGTTGGTGCGGTCGGTGTTGGAATAGGTGCCCGAGGCCGACTGCACCGCCAGCTCGCGGATCCGCTGCAACATGTTGGTGATCTCGCCCAGCGCGCCGTCGGCCGTCTGCGCCATCGCCATGCCGTCGTTGGCGTTGCGAACCGCCTGCGTCATGCCGCGGATCTGCGCGGTCATCGACGACGCGATGGCGAGGCCGGCGGCGTCGTCCTTCGCGGAGTTGATCCGCTTGCCCGTCGACAGACGCGCCATGGCGCTCGACAGGTCCTTGTTCGCCATGTTCGACGCGTTCGCGGCGCGGAGCGAGGCGGTGTTGGTTCCGATCACGGTCATCTGAGCACTCCTTGAGTTCTTGCGCCTCCCCGCCGCCCCCAGAGCGGAAGGCCGAGCCGCTGAGGGGAGTAACGGCTGACGATCGCGGGACTTTAGGGGAAAATCGACGGGCCTTACGCGCGCGCGGGCGGCGCGCCCGGAAACATTCTGCCGGCCGACACCAGGTTTAACCGCGCATTTACTACCTTTGCCGCATCCAGCCCCCGTCCAAGGGGAAGACCATGCGTTCGATTTACCCATCCGCCGCCGTCTCCGCCCGCCGCCTGGCGCTGGTCTCCAGCCTGCGCGCGCAAGGGTTCGGCGTCGGCCAGCTGGGCTCGAGCCGCCCGCAGCCGGGCGACCTGTTCCTGGTCGCCGACGGCGAGGTCGTGACGGCGCCGGCGCGCACCGTCGTGATCGGCGAGGAGGGGCGGCTCGTCCGTCCTTCGCAGGACGGCTCTCCCGCGCGGATCGCGTTCGGCCCGGCCGATGCGCGGATCGGCTATGGCTTCGCCCGTGCGCTGATCGCCGGCCCCGACATGCCGACCGCGGCGGACCCGGAGAGCCTGGCGCTGCTGGCGCTGGCCGAAAGGGTCGCGCAGGCGGACATCTCCGTTCTCATCAACGGCCCGACCGGCACCGGCAAGGAGGTGCTGGCGCGCGCGATCCACAACGGCTCCGCGCGGGCGACCAAGCCGTTCGTCGCGATCAACTGCGCCGCCCTGCCCGAAACGATGCTGGAGGCGCTGCTGTTCGGTCATCAGAAGGGCGCGTTCACCGGCGCGGCCGGGGCCAGCGAGGGCTTCTTCCGCGCGGCCGATGGCGGCACGCTGCTGCTCGACGAGATCGCGGAGATGCCGCTCGCGCTTCAGGCCAAGCTGCTGCGCGTCCTGCAGGAGCGTGAGGTGGTGCCGCTCGGCGCCTCGCAGCCGCTGCCGATCGACGTCCGGATCGTCGCCTGCGCCAACCGCGATCTCCAGGCCGAGGTCGCCGCCGGCCGCTTCCGCGCCGACCTCTACTACCGGCTCGCCGTCTTCCCGCTGGCAACCAAGCCACTGGCCGAGCGGCCCGAGGACATTCCCGCGCTCGCCGCGACCATGATCCTGCGCCACGCCGGCAATCGCGGCGTGATACCCTGGCCGACGCCGCAAGCGGTGGACGCGCTGATCGGCCACGACTGGCCGGGTAATGTTCGCGAGCTGGAGAACGTCATTCAGCGCGCGTTGCTGTTCGCTGCCGGCGACACGATCGAGGCGAGCCACATCGTCTTCGACCGCCCGGTCGCCTTCACCTTCGAGCGGTCGGCCCCGCCGCTGCTACAGGCGGCCCCGGCGCCGACCGAACCCGCCACATTGGGCGAGGTGGTGCAAATGAGCGAATTCGCCGCGATCCGCGACACCATGGCCGCGTGCGGTGGCAGCCGGATCGAGACGGCGCGTCGCCTCGGCATCTCCGAACGCACGCTCCGCTATCGCCTGGCCCGCGCCCGCGAGCAGGGCGAGGATCCGAATAGCTGGGCCCAGGCCAATCTGAGGGCGTCGGCATGAGCGGCGTCAACGGGATAGGCGGCGCCGCGGGCATCGACCGCGTGCTTGCGCTGCGCGCTCAGATCCTGGAGCGCAACGAAGCGCTTGCCCGCGCGGCCCAGACGGGACCGGCCTCCGGCGCCACGAACGCGACCGAGGCCAAGCCCACCAGCTTCGCCGACACGCTGGGCGACGCGCTGAAGTCGGTCAACCAGGCCCAGGCGCAATCGTCCAAGCTGTCCGAAGCGTACGAGCGCGGCGAGGAGGTCGACATCGCGAAGGTGATGCTCGCCCGTCAACAAGCCTCCATCGGCTTTGAAGCCACCTTGCAGGTCAGGAACAAGATCCTGGCCGCCTACAAGGACATCATGAGCATGCCGGTGTAACATGAGCACGGCCCTCACCCCCGTCACACCGCCCGCTCTCCCGGAGCGCTTCGCCAACCCGCTGCAGCAGGTCCGCGGGCTTCTCGCCCAGCCTGCCGTGCGGCGATCGCTCCCCATGGCGCTGATGATCGGCCTGATCGCCGCCGCGGCGCTCGCCTGGATGGCGCTCTCGACGCCGCCGCAGAAGGTGCTCTTCTCCGGCCTGCCCGACGCCGACAAGGCCGCGGTGACGTCCGCGCTGAGCCAGGCGTCGATCGATAGTCGCATCGACGATGCGACCGGCGCTCTGACCGTCGCGGAGGAGGATTACGCCAAGGCCCGGATGCTGCTCGCCGGTCAGGGTCTGCCCAAAGCGGCGCCCGGCGGCTACGCGATCCTCGACCAGCTTCCGATGGGCGTCAGCCGCGCCGTCGAGGGCGAGCGCCTGCGCCAGGCGCGCGAGACCGAGCTTGCTCGCTCGATCCAGGAGATCGACGTTGTCGCCGAAGCGCGCGTGCACCTGGCGATGCCGGAGACGAGCGTATTCCTGCGCGACAACGCCGCCCCGTCGGCGTCGGTCGTGCTGAAGCTGCAGGCCGGCCGCGCACTCTCCGACGCGCAGGTCGCTTCCATCATCAACCTGGTCGCCTCTTCCGTGCCGGGCATGAAGCCCGACGCGGTCACGATCGTCGACCAGCTCGGCGCGCTCCTGACCAAGGCCGGACGCGACCCGGCGCGCGCCGCGAGCGATGCGCGCATCGAGTTCCAGCGCCGCGTCGAGGACAAGTATCGCACGCAGCTGATCCAGCTGCTGACCCCGCTCTATGGCGCAGGCAACTTCACCGCCGAGGTGCAGGCCGAGGTCAATTTGGACGAAACGGAGGCGACCCGCGAGCGCTACGATCAGCAGGGCATCCTCCGCGCCGAGACGGGCAACTGGACCGGCGACCTCAACAACGGCGCGACCCCGGGCGGCATCCCCGGCGCCCTCAGCAACACCCCGCCGCCGCCGAGCCAGCTGACTACGCCGCAGGCCGCGAACGGCGTCAATCCCGACCAGAAGCCGGTGGCGGGCGGGCCCGGCGTCAATCCGGCGAAGCAGTCGGACAGCTACCAGCGCGCCTATGACAACGGCCGCGAGGTTTCCGTGACCCGCGCCGCCCCCGGCGGGGTCAAGCGCCTGTCGGTCGCGGTGCTGCTGCGCGAGCCCGACAAGGGCCGGCGCTCCGGCGCGGAGGTCCAGCAGATCACCGACCTGGTGAAGAGCGCGGTCGGCTTCGACGCGAACCGCCAGGATCAGGTCACGGTGATCAGCCGCAAGTTCGCCGACGGCGCAACCGCGTCCGCCGGAGCCGACGGCGCGAAGTGGTACGACAACGCCCTCGTGCCGATGATCGCGCGCAACGTGACCGCGCTCGTCATCGCGCTCCTCGTCCTCTTCCTGGGCGTCCGGCCGCTCGCCGCCGCCCTGATGAAGAAGCGCGAAGAGGCGGACAGCCCCAAGCTCGCGCTGGGTCCCGACGGCGTGACCGTCGCGCCGACGGCCGGCCTCGCCCAGATCGAGGGGGCCCGCAGCCTGGAAGAGCAGCTCGGCCTGGTGCGCGGGTTCAGCCGCGACAATCCGGCGCGCGCGGCGCTGGCCGTGCGCGACATGATCAAGGCGGACGCCAAGTGAACGCACCCGTCCGCTCCTTTACCGGCGTCGAGCGCGCGGCCGTGCTGATGATGCTGGTCGGCGAGGAGGAGGCCGCCCAGATCCTGCAAAAGCTGGAGCCCGAGGAGGTGCGCCAGCTCGGCAAGGCGATGTTCGCGGTCGCCGACGTCAGCGAGGACGACATGGCGATGGTCCTCGACGACTTCGTCGATCGCGCCCGTCAGCGCAGCGCCGTCACCTTCGATCCGCGTCCAAAGGTCGAGGCCGTGATGAACCGCGCGCTCGGCCCCGCCAAGGCCGACAGCGTGCTCCAGCGCATCACCCCTCCCGAGGCGGCGTGCGAGCTGGAGATGCTGAGCTGGATGGACGCAAGCGAGATCGCGGCCATGCTGGAGAAGGAGCATCCGCAGATCGCCGCGGTGATGATCGCGAACCTCGATCCCGCAGTCGCGGGCCAGGTGCTCGAACAGCTGCCGCCCGAGGCGCAGCCCGATATCCTCCACCGCGTCGCCAAGCTGGGGCCGATCACGCCGGAGGCGGTGGAGACGCTCAAGGCGGTGCTCGCCAACCGCGCCGGCGGCGGCGCGCGTCAGGCGGGCGTGACGCTGGGCGGTACGCGCGAGGCCGCCAAGATCCTGTCGGGCGCGCGCAAGGCCACCGAGCAGCGCGTCATGCCCAAGCTGTTCAAGCTCGACCGCGACACCGCCAAGCAGATCGAGGAGGCAATGTTCGTCTTCGAGAACCTGCTGGAGATGGACGACAAGAACCTGGGCACGCTGATCCGCAACGTCGATGGCGACATCCTGGTCAAGGCGCTGAAGGGCCTGGACGAGACGGCGCGCGGCCGCATCCTGGGCTGCATGTCGGCGCGCGCCGCCGACGGCATCCGCGACGAGATGGAGGCGCGGGGACCCACCAAGCTCGCCGAGGTCATGGAAGCGCAGAAGGCGATGATCGCCATCGCCCGCAACCTGGCCAAGGACGGCACCATCCAGATGGGTGCGGGCGGCGACGACGATTATGTCTGAGTTCCAACCGGGCTTCGCCGCCCGTCACGCGGCAGCCACCCACCTCCTGCAACAGGCGTTCGCGCCGACTCCCGCCGACTTCGCGCCGGTCGCGATCGGCGCGAGCAAGGGTCGACCGAAGAGCTTCCATCCCGCCGATCCGGCGCACAAAGCGACCGGTGGTTGGAACCTGCTCGACCCCGACCAGCCGACCACGGACTTCCTCGATCCGGTTCAGGCCGCACATGCCGCGGGCTTCGCCGAAGGTCAGGCTGCGGCTGCCGTCGCCGCGGAGGAGGAGCGCGCGCGCGACCGCCGACTGCTCACGGACCTGGTTGACGCCCTGGGCGCGGCCGGCCGGGTCGATCGCGACCGCATCGCGCGCCAGCTGCGCCAAACGGTGATGCTGCTCGTCGCCAAGCTGGTCGGCGAGACGGGCGTGTCCGCCGATCTCCTCGCCGCGCGCGTCGCGACGGCGACCGACCTGCTCGCCGACGCCGCCGAATCGGCGATGCTGCGCCTCCACCCCGCCGACGTGGCGCTGTTGGAGGGACGATTGCCCGACACCGTGTTCCCGATCGGGGACGCCGCCGTCGCACGTGGCGCCTTCGTGCTCGAAAGCGCCTCCACCGTCGTGGAGGACGGCCCGGAGCTGTGGCTGGAGCAGATGGCGGCCGCCATCGAGCGCGCGGCGGTGCCGGAGTGAGGGTCTCTTCCGCGCTCCCGCATCGGCGGGAGCCCAGAGCTTCAAGCAAGGTGCGCGCGGCCCCAGGCTCCCGCCTGCGCGGGAGTACATGCGCATGCTGAACCGCTTCACCGACGAGTATCTCGGCACCCTCGCCGCGGCCGAGATCGCGCCGCGCCCGCGCGTGTCGGGCCGGCTCTCCTCCTATGACGGTTTGCTGATGGAGGCGGTCGGGCTGCAGGTGCCGGTCGGGACCGTGTGCCGCGTCGGCGACAGCGTCGAGGCGGAGGCGATCGGATTTCGCCAGGGCCGCACGCTGCTGATGAACCTCGGCGGCCCCGCCCCCCTCCTGCCGGGCGCGCGCGTCCAGCCGGTCGGACCGCCGGGCGAGGCCGAGGTCGGCCCCGCGCTGCTCGGCCGCGTCGTCGACGGCGCGGGCAAGCCGATCGACGGCCTGGGCCCGATCCGGGGCGCGCAGGCCTGGCCGCTTGCGGGCAAGCTCCAGTCCCCCCTCGACCGCGGGCGCGTCTGCGAGCCCCTCGACGTCGGCGTGCGCGCCATCAACGGCCTGCTGACGCTCGGCCAGGGCCAGCGTGTCGGCATCATGGCAGGCTCCGGCGTCGGCAAGTCGGTGCTGCTCGGCATGATGGTCAAGGCGGCGCAGGCCGACGTGATCGTGATCGGCCTGATCGGCGAGCGCAGCCGCGAGGTCGCCGACTTCCTGGAAACCAAGGTGGCCGGCTCGGCCCGCGCGCGCTCGGTCGTGGTCGCGGTGCCCGCCAACCATTCTCCCGTGCTGCGCATCCGCGGCGCGCTGCGTGCCCACGCCATCGCGGAGGCATTCCGCGCCGAGGGCAAGCGCGTGCTCCTCATCATGGATTCGCTTACCCGTGTGGCGCATGCCGGGCGCGAGATCGGCTTGGCGCTGGGCGAGCCGGCCTCGGCGCGCGGCTACCCGCCGTCCGCCATCGCGATGCTCCCCAACCTGATCGAGCGCGCGGGCGCGTGCGTCTCCAGCGGCGGCTCGATCACCGCGATCTACACGGTGCTCGCAGACGGCGACGACGGCAACGATCCGGTGGTCGACGCCGCGCGCTCCATTCTCGACGGGCATATCGTCCTGTCGCGCGCGCTGGCCGAGCATGGCGTGTATCCCGCGATCGACGTGTCCAAGTCGGTGAGCCGCGTGATGACGGACATCGTCGGGCCGGAGCATCTGCGCGCCGCGCGCACGCTGCGCCGCCACCTCGCCACCTATGAGGAGAACCGTGACCTCATCCTCATGGGCGCGTACCGCACCGGCGCGGACCCGGCGGTGGATGCGGCGCTGGCCCATCATCCCGCCGTGACCAGCTTCATCGCGCAAGAGGAAGGCGAGGTCGCCTCGCTTCCCGACGCCGCCGCCGAGCTGATCGGCGTGTTCGGCGACAGCTGATGCGCGACCGCCGCGCCCAGCTCGCCCGGATCGACCGGGTGCGCGGCGTCCAGGTGAGGCTCGCGCGCGCCGCGGAGGCGGACGCGCAGGCGCGCGCGGCGAGCGAGACCGCGCTCACGCAGCGGATCGCGCAGCTCGCTGCGGCAATCGCGCCCGCGCCCAGCGCCGGAGCCGGCTTCACCCTGGCGGCATCGGCGCACTACCGCGACAAGCTGCAGCAATCGGCGCACGCGGCCAAGGCGCGGGTCGCCGCGGCCGAGGCGCGGGTCGCGGACGCCGCCCAAGCGACCCGGGCGGCGACGCGCGACCAGAAGGCGGTGGAGAAGCTGCGCGCCCGCGCCGACGCGGACGCGGCGCTTGCCGCGATCCGGGCGCTCGAAGGCGCGCCGGCCGCGCGACGGCCGGTTCGGCACGATCCTTGCTAACGGTCGGGGTATGGCGTCCGATCCCCTCTTGTCGATCCTGTCCCTGCCGACCGCATCCGGTCTGGCGCCGGCTGCATGGGGCGGCGCTTCGCAAGGCGACGCGTTCGCGCCGTTGCTGGACGGGATGAGCGGCCCGGACGGAATGCGGCCGATCTGCATCATGCGCGTGCCCACAGGTCCGGTCGCCAGCGACGGCACGCCCTTGCCGCCCGGCGGCGAAGCCGTGCCGGACCTTCCTGCCGGTCCCTATTCGGTGATCCCGCCGATCCTCTCCGAAATGATGGCGCCGGGGCAGGTCGCTGCGACGCCTGCGGCCGAGGCGCAGCCGGTCCCGGGCGTGCCGACCCACACCGCGCCGCCTGTCGCGGCGAAGAGCGCTATGCCTTTGCTGCCAATTGCGTTTGTCAGCGATCCGTTGGCGCAGGCGGATCGGACCTTTGGCGGCCAAGACCCTGACCCGGCCTCGCACGAAGTCGAGTCTCCGGCCGAACAGCTGACCCGGGCGATGCAGCGACACGCCATGCCGCCGCGAACCATGGGCGAGGGGATCCGCCGATCCGCTTCGCATCGGTCGGACATACCACGGCTGGTGGTCGCACCGGAGCGGGACGAAGAGCCCGACGTCCCGAATACCCTGCCCCCGCCGATGCAGGACGCGCCGAGCATGCCGTCCGCCGCGGTCCCGGACACCCTCCTCGTCGCGCCGACAGCGGCGCGCGGAGGTGCAAGTGCGTCGTCCCTTTCCGCGCCCGCCACGGACGTCGGACAGCCGGGGCCGACGCAGGGCGGCGATGATTCGGTCCCGGCCGACAGCGGCCGCGCATGGGGGACCGCAACCATAGCGTCGAGCGTGCTCTCCACGCCCTTGCCGCGAAGGCCCAACGACGCTGCCCCGATCCCTCCGAACACGTCCCGTTCGGACGCGCCGCAACCGTCCGCCCCGCTTCAGCCCTTCCCCTCGCCCGGCTCTCACGAGCTACCTGGAGTCTGGGTCGAGCCGCTGCGTTCCACGCCTCTGCCGGCGGAGGCGTCGCAGCCGCCCGCATGGATAGGCGAGCGGACAGCTCTGCCCTTCCCGGACGATCCCACAGTGGCGCCGGTCCCGGGCGGCTCGCGCGACCCTGTGCCTTCGGCCCCGCAGGTCATGGCTCCGCTCACCTTCGGCAGGGTCGTCGCCGAAACGACGGCCGCGATGCGCGTCGAGCCGCAGCGCCGGGCCGGCCGGCCCGCGCCTCAGCCGCTCCCCGCCATCCTCCCGGCCATGCAAGCCTTCGGGGCGGCGTTGCAGACAGCCTGGGCGGCCGAGCGCAAGCCGAATGCGCCGGTGGTCGAGCCTGCGGCCCTGATCGCCCCCTCGACCGGCCCTGCCGCGATCACGCCTGAGCAGGGTCAGCCGACGCTCGACACCGCCGACCGCGGCTGGCCGCAGGCGATGGTGGAGCGGATCGAGCGACTGCAGGATGCCGCCGACGCGACCTCGACCCGTATCCGGCTGCTTCCCGACGCGCTGGGCGCGATCGACGTCGCGGTCCAGCGCGAGGGCGAGCTGGTCCATGTCCAGTTCACCGCCGCCGAGGCGCAGACGCGGCAGCTGCTCGCGGACGCGCAGCCGCGGCTGGCCGACGCGGCCGACGCGCGCGGCTGGCGGCTGGGCCGCACGGATGTGGCCGGCGGCGACATGACCGGCCAGCATTCGAGCGCGGGCGAACGCCAGCAGCGCCCGCCGGCCACACCTCCGCATTCGACCCGCCCGGACGCCGCGCGCGCGCCCGACCGGGCCGATCCCACCGACCTTCGCATCGCCTGACCCAATCCTTTCCATCCCAATCGCCTGACAAGGACTGACCGATGAGCGACAAACCCGCCGCCGAGACCGCGCCCAAGAAGAAGGGCAAGGCCGGCAAGTTTCTGGTGCTGGGCGCCGGCCTCGCCGTGTTGATCGGCGGCGGCGTCGCCGGGGGTCTGTACCTCGGCAAATCGGCGAGCGCCGAGGCGACCGACCACGGCCCCAAGCTGGTGCCCAAGAGCGAACAGAAGCGCGGCGCGGAGGCCGGCGGCGATCACGGCGGGGGCGGAGGCGAGGAAAGCCACGGGCCGGTCGAGGGCAAGCCGACGCCCAAGGGCGAAGGCGGCGAGCAATATGCGTCGAACTACTATGCGATGGAGAAGGAGTTCACCTCCAACCTGAAGGACTCGGTGCACTTCATCCAGGTCGGGGTCGCGGTGTCCACGCCCTATGACGAAACCGTTATCGAGCACCTGAAGACCAACGACATCGCGGTGCGCTCCGCCATCCTGATGGCGCTGGGCGATACGACCGAGGAGCAGGTCTTCAGCGGCGAGGGCAAGCAGCAGCTGGCCAAGCGCCTGACCGCGGCGATCAACGCGACCCTCAAGCAGAAGGAAGGGTTCGGCGGGATCAGTAACACTTACTTTACCAGTTTCGTTGTTCAGTGAGGCATGGTTAACGCCGCCGCAACGCCAACGGACGAGAGACGGGAACGCCAACGCGGCCCCGCTCCCGCCCATGCGTTGGGCGCGACCAAGCTCAACCCCTTCGGCGATCTTCATACCCTTCAGCACCTGAGCGCCCGGCTGGCCCGCACGCTCAAGGGCGTATGGGAGCCGATCCTGCGGCGCGAGGTGCGCAGCTGGGCGGAGCCGCTGGCGGTGCAGCGCTTCGCCGACTACCGCGCCGAGCGCCCGGACCAGCTGACCGCCTGGCTGCCGCTGGCGATGAGCGGCGCGGGCCAGGCGGGCGCGGCGCTGGTCGTGTTCGACGGCCGCTGGGTGCTGGAGGTGCTGGACCAGTTCTTCGGCGGTTCGGGGCACGCGCCCCAGCATATGCCGACCGAATTCTCGCCCGCGGCCGAAGCCATGGCTGCGCGGCTCGGCGCGAGCCTCTGCCCGCCGCTCAAGACCGCGTGGGAGCCGTTGACCCGCGTTGAGTTCGAGCCGGGGCGGCTGGAGGCGTCGGCGGCGCTGATCGCCGGCTTCGACGCGGAGGAGGCGGTGGTCGTGACCCGCTTCGGCCTGGCGAGCGCCGGCGGCGCGCCGGTGTTCGTCGACATCCTCTATCCCGTGGCGGCTTTGAAGCCGCACGCCGCGACGCTGACCGGCCGCGTGCTCGACAAGGCGGAGCCCGATCCGGCCTGGCGTCAGGGGCTCACCCGGTCGGTGATGACCGTGCGCTTCCCGGTGCGCTCCGTGCTCGCCGAGCCGGTCGTGCCGCTGTCCACGCTGATGGCGCTGAAACCCGGCGACATCATCCCGATCACCGTCACGCCCGACGTGCCCGTCATGGTCGGCCGCGACCGACTGGGCGTCGGCACGGTCGGCGCCGCGGACGGCCGCGCCGCCATCAAGCTCACCAGCCTGGCCCGCATCGAAGGACTGAACGCATGAACGACATGACCGGCGGGTTCGCGCCGACGGGCTCCGGCGACGCGCTGATGGCCGCCAACTTCCGGCTGCTGCAGGACGTGGACGTCAAGCTGACCGTGGAGATCGGCTCGGCCCAGCTGACGCTGCGCGAGCTGCTGGCGCTGGGTGAGAGCTCGGTGATCGAACTTGATCGGCAGGCGAACGAGCTGCTCGACGTGTTCGTCAACGGCACGCTGATCGGCCGCGGCGAGGTGGTGACGGTCGGCGAGCGGTTCGGCGTGCGCATGACCGAGCTGGTCAACCCCGATAAGCGCGCCGGCTGACCTCCCATGCTCTGGACCTACATCCTGAAGCTGGTGATCCTGCTGCCGCTGGTGTGCGGCCTGATGATCGGCTGCCTCTACCTCTGGCGGCGGCTCGAGAGCCGGATGCCGGGCAAGCCGACGACGCGCATGATCCAGGTGCGCGAGACCATGATGATCTCGCCGGGCCTCCGCCTCGCGGTGCTCGATTTCGAGGGCAAGCGCCTGCTTGTCTCGGTCGGCCGCGGCGGGGTCCAGCTCGTCGACAAGGCCGCGCAGTGAGCGTTTCCGTTCGCCGTCTCGGAACCGGGCCCAGCCTGGTTCGCGCATCCCGTGCTCCCGCGACGGCGGGAGCCCAGGGCCGCAAGCGCGAGGCATGGAACTCTGGATCCCCGCCTTCGCGGGGATACAGGCGGCTGTTCGTGGCGCTCGCATTGCTGCTGATGCTGTTCATCGCGATGCCCGCCTTCGCGCAGGCCCCCGCCGCACCCGGCGTCGGCGACGCGGTCGACCGCGCGCTGAACCAGATCGGCGGGCAGGCGGGCGGCCAGTCGGCGCCGCTGTCACTGTCGCTCCAGGTCCTCATCATCATGGGCCTGCTGACGATCCTGCCCGGCATCCTCTTGATGATGACGAGCTTCACCCGGATCGTCGTCGTGCTGGCGGTGCTCCGTCAGGCGCTGGGCCTGCAGCAGACCCCGCCCAACCAGGTGCTGATCGGGCTGTCGCTGTTCCTGTCCCTGTTCGTGATGGCGCCCACCATCAGCCAGATCAACGCGCAGGCGATCCAGCCCTACGCCTCCGGCCAGCTCGCGGGAACGCAGATGATCGAAGCCGCCGGCAAGCCGCTCCATGCATTCATGGCGCGCCAAACGCGGGTGAAGGACGTGACCCTGTTCGCGCAGATGGCGAAGTCCGGCCCCTACGCCTCGCGCGCGGATATCCCGTTCTCCGTCCTGCTGCCCGCCTTCGTCACGAGCGAGCTGAAGACCGCCTTCCAGATCGGCTTCCTGATCTTCCTGCCCTTCCTCGTCATCGATCTGGTCGTCGCGACGGTGCTGATGAGCCTGGGCATGGCGATGCTGTCGCCGACGATCATCTCGCTGCCGTTCAAGCTCCTCCTGTTCGTCCTGGTCGACGGCTGGGCGCTGACGATGGGCAGCCTCGCCAACTCGTTCGCGACCTGAGCCGATGGACGCCGAATACTTCCTGACCGTCGCCAACCAGACGCTCTGGGTTCTCGCGCTCGCCAGCGCGCCGATCCTGATCCCGGCGCTGCTCGCGGGTCTGATCCTGGGCATGGTGCAGGCCGCGACCTCGATCAACGAGCAGACGTTGACCTTCGTGCCCAAGCTGCTGGTCGTGGCGGTGTCGCTGGTCATCTTCGGCAGCCTGATCATCGGGTTGCTGTCCGATTTCACCATCGGCATGTTCGAGCGTATCCCGGATTTGGTGAAGTGAACGAGCTCCCTCTCCCATCGGGAGAGGGAAGGGGCCCGCGCGCGTCAGCGCGTGGGAAGGGTGAGGGTGACCAGCGCCCGATCACCCTCACCCTTCCGGCGCTTCGCGCCTCCCTCCCTCTCCCAATGGGAGAGGGACGATTCTAGGGTTCGGCCTGAGCATCGAGCCCCAGCTCTGGGCGCTGGTGTTCGTCATGGTGCGCGTCGGCGCCGCGTTCGTCGCCGCGCCCGTGTTCGGCAATGTCGGCGTACCGCTGCAGGTTCGGGTCGCCTTGTCGGGCGCGGTCGGAGTGCTCGTGCTCGGGTCCAACAGCATCGCGCCCCCGCCCACGATCTTCGCGCTTGCGACCTTTCTGGCGGTGGCGGCGGAAGCGCTGGTCGGCTTCGCGCTCGGCTTCATCCTCCAGATCGCCTTCGCGGCGCCGCTCGTGGCGTCCGAGGTGATCGGCGGCGCGATGGGGATCGGCTTTGCGACGTCGGTGGACCCGCAGAACGGCCGCCCCTCGCCCGCGCTCGGCCAGTTCTTCGCGATCATGCTGACGCTGTTGTTCCTCTCGGTCGACGGTCACCTGGTGCTGGTCGAGCTGGTGGTGCGGAGCTACGCCGCGCTGCCGCCCGGCGCGGCCTGGCTCACGCCCGACCATCTGAAGGCGATCGCGCTGTTCGGCGGCTACGCCTTCTTCGCGGGCCTGTTGCTCGCGCTCCCGGTCGGCTTCCTGCTGCTCTGCCTCAACCTGATCGTCGGCATGATGAGCCGGGCCGCGCCGAGCCTGAACCTGTTCGCGGTCGGCCTGCCGGCGAGCCTGGCGGTCGGCGTCGTCGCGCTTGCGGTCGCCTTTCCGGCGATGGGCGAATACATGCTCGTCATCATCCGCGAGGGGCTGAACGCGACCGAACGGCTGGTGCTCGGCTGATGTCGGACTTCGAGCGCAACGAGGCCCCGACAGCCAAACGCCTGCAAAAGGCGAGCGACGACGGCGACCTCCTCAAGTCCCGAGACACAGCGACCGCGCTGGTGGTGCTCGCGGGCGTCGCCTGGCTGGCGCTGTTCGGCCCATCGTTGCTCACCGCGTGCAAGGCCGTCATGGCCGCGGCCTTTCAATTCGACCGCGGCGACGTGGAGGATTTCTCGCCCTTCCGCCCCCTCGCCGAAGCAGGGATCAAGCTGCTGCCGGGGCTCTTCACATTGTTCGCGATCAGCATTGCCGCGGGCGTGCTCAGTCAGGTCGGCCTTTCGGGGCTGCACTGGAACGGCAAGCTCCTCCTGCCCAAGGGCTCGCGCGTGAACCCGGCGGCGGGTCTGAAGCGCATCTTCGGCGCGAACGGCTGGATCGAACTGGGCAAGTCGCTCCTCAAAGCGGTGCTGCTAGGCGGCATCGGTTACGTCATGCTGAAGCGGACGGCGGCGACCTCGCTCAATCTGGCGCAGGCCGATCTGCCCGGCGCGATCGCGGCGATCGGCGACGCCTTCACCGTGACGATGTTCGCCATGGCGGCGGGGCTGGTGCTGATCGCCGGCGTCGACCTGCCGATCCAGATCGTCCAGCGCGTCCGGCGACTGCGCATGTCCAAGCAGGAGGTGAAGGACGAGAACAAGGAGAGCGAAGGGAATCCGGAGACCAAGGCGCAGCAGCGCGCCCGCGCCCGCGCCATGCTGGGGAAGGGCGCACGCAAGGCGATCGCGGAAGCGCATGTCGTGCTCACCAACCCGACACACTTCGCCGTCGCGCTGCGATACGAACGGGGTCGCGACCATGCGCCGGTGGTCGTCGCGAAAGGCCGGGGCGCGACCGCGCTAGCGATCCGCGAGCTGGCCGGCGAGCACGCCGTGCCTATGCTCGAATATCCGCAGCTCGCCCGCGCCGTCTACTACACCAGCCGCGAGGGGCAGGAGGTGCGCGACGACCTGTACCTCGCCATCGCGACGGTGCTCGCGTTCGTGTTCAACCTGAACGCGGCGGCCGGCGGTTTACCCCCGTCCGTGGAGGTTCCGACCGCGGCGCGCTTCGACGAGAACGGGGTGCTCGCGCACTAAAGAATGGGCGGTCGCGGCCGTTTCTATCGGTACCCATGACGACCTCCCCCGCCACCTCCGCGACGTCCGGCACGGCGTCCATAGCCAAGACGCTCGGCACCGGCTCGGGCCTCGACACGTCCGCGATCGTCGCGGGCCTGGTCGAGGCCTCGTTCGCGATGAAGAACCGGCAGCTGACCGCCAAGGCGGATACGCTGACCGCGCAGATCTCCGGCCTCGCCAAGCTGAAGAGCGGGCTGACGGGGCTGGATACGGCGCTCAGAACCCTGGTTCAGGGCGGCAGCCTCGCCACTCGGCCGACCAGCTCCACCGCGGGCGTGCTGACCGCGACCGCCACCGGCGGCACGTCCCTGGCGGGGTTGAACGCGCGCGTGACAGTGGGCCGGCTCGCGGCGGCGCAGGCGGCCACCACCAATGTGGCGGTCGGACGGACCGAAGCATTCCGGACCGGCACCCTGACCGTCACGGTCGGCGGCGTCGCGACCGACATCGCGATCGGCCCGGCGGACGCGACGCTGACCGGGATCGCGGCGAAGATCAGCGGAGCGGGCCTCGGCCTGACCGCGACGGTCGTGACCGACGGCGCCGGCGCCAGACTGACCGTCAAGGGTGAGACGGGGGCGGCCAAGGCCTTCACCATAACGGGCCTGGACACCGATCCGGCCGTCACCGGGCTGAGCCTGGCCGATCTGTCGGTCGGTCCGGGCGCAACGGGCACCACCATCGGCGTCGCCGCCGCGGACGCGGAGGTCACGCTGGACGGCGCGACGTACACGCGCGCCGGCAACAGCATCACGGACCTGATCCCCGGCGTGCGCCTGGATCTTCAAAGCCTGGGATCGACCACGCTGGGCTCCAGCGCGCCGACCACTGAGATCAGCCAGGCCGTCACCGACTTCGTCGCCGCCTTCAACGAATTGCGCGGCACGGTGGCGGCGGAGCTGGATCCCATGACTGGCGATCTGCGGAACGATCCGGTGGCGCGCGACGTGCTCCGGTCGTTGACCGCGCTCACCACGACCTCGCTCGCCGCCAACGGCGACGACGCGCCGCGGACCCTCGCCGATCTGGGCGTCCGCACCGCGCGCGACGGAACTCTGTCGGTCGACACGGCCCGCCTGTCGCGCATGCTCTCGACCTATCCCGATGCGGTGGAGCGGATGTTCGCCAGTGGAACCGGGGCGGAAAATGGCGGCCTGTCCGCCGCCCTTTCGGCGATCGTCACGCGCGCGACCGACCGCGGCGCAGGTCTCGACGCCGCCACCGCCCGCTATCAGCAGGCGCAGAGCCGGATCGCGGACGCACAGGCCGACGCGGCCGAGGAAGCGGCCGCCATGTCCGAACGCTTGACCCGACAGTTCGCCGGCATGGACGCGCGCGTGGCCGCGTACAAATCGACCCAGGCGTTCCTGAAGCAGCAGGTCGACGCCTGGTACAAGGCCTGACCCGGCCATGGCCTATGCCTCCGCGCTGATCCGCGACCCTGCCCAGACCTATCGGCGCATCGACGCGGCCGGCCGCACCGCGACCGCGGACGCGCCGGCGCTGGTCCAGTTGCTCTACGACGAGCTGGTGGGCGCGCTGCGCGCCGCGGCGTTCGCGGCCGAGCAGGGTCGGCACGCGCAGAAAGGCGAGCGCGTGCAGCGGGCGACCGCCATCCTGTTCGCGCTCGACGCCGGGCTCGACTTCGAGAAGGGCGGCGACGTTTCGGCGACGCTCGCCCGTCTCTATGCCGGCGCGCGCGCGACGGTGCTCAAGGCCGCGCTGGGCGACGATCCCGCCCCCTTCCGGGAAACCGCCACGATGCTGGAGGAGGTCGGCGCGGCCTGGCGGCAGGCGCGCGCGGGCTGACCGCTAGCGACGGAACCAGCGCAGCGCGAACCAGCCGATCACGGCCGCCGCGATGACGAGGCACGCCAGCACGATGACATCGAACGCCCAGGGGCTCTCCGCGCCGGGCAGACCCTTCACGTTCATGCCGTAGAGCCCGGTGATGAAGGTCAGCGGCAGGAAGATGAGCGCCGCCGCGGACAAGACCAGGCTGCGCGCATCGATCTGCTCGGCGCGCAGGTCGGTCAGCGTCTCGTGCATCACCGCCGAGCGTTCGCGGATGCTTTCCAGCTCCTCCGCCATGCGCGCCGCGCGGTCGGCGGCGGCGGCGAGATGCAGGCGGTCGTCCTCCTGCAGCCAGTCGCCCGGGAGCGCCGCCAGCTTCTCCAGCGCGGCCCGCTGCGGGTGGATGAACCTGCGATAGCCGAGCGCGGCGACCCGCACGCGCGTCACCTCGCGGCGGAGCGCAAAGATGTTGTCGGCGCTGATCTGCTCCTCGGCATCGTCGAGGGCATCGCCGAGGTCCGCCACGACCGGGTCGAGATCGGCGGTGATCGCGGTCGCGAACGCCGCGATCAGATCGCCGGGGTCGCCGACCTCGCCCGCACGGACCATCGCCTCGACCTGATCCATCGCCACCAGATGGCGGCGTGCGACGGAGAACACCCGCCCTTCGGTCGCCCAGACGCGCACGGACGCGAGCACATCGCCCGTGTCCGGCGCGTCCTCCGACCGCCCACGCAGGTTGACGAGCGCGCCCGCCTGAAGCGCGTCGCAGCGCGGCCGGGTTTCGGTCGCGGTGAGCGCGTCGACGACATAGGATTCGAGCCGCGCCTCGTCGCGCAGCCAGGCCTGGGCGTGCTCGGTCGTCGCGGTCAGATGCGCCCAGATGAGCGGCGCCTCGCAGCGCAGGATGTGCCGCAGCGGCACCCGTTCGGCCTGGCCGTCCTCGATCCGATAGCCGAAGCCGCTCACCGCGCCCGCTCCACCCAGACGTCGCCCGCGTCCAAGCGCGCCGGCCGTTCGGCGCGGGGCAGGCGCGGCGCGTCGGCGCGCGCCCGGGCCAGCACGGCGGCGGGCGCATCGGGCCGGTGCAGCACCCGCTCCGCCAGCGCGAGCGCCCGGGCCTGGCGCAGCGTGAGATCGTCGGGATCGTCGGAGACGAGCCGCACCTCCGCCCCGGCGCGGGTCTCTTCGGACCCATCGCCGAGAAGCGCGGCCTCGACCCGATCGGGCGCGTCCGGCTCCAGCGGGTCGAGCGGGCCGGCCAGCGCCGCGCCGATCGCGCGGCGGCGATCGCCCGCGTCGGGGTAGCGGGCCTTGAGCATGGTTCTCGCCTCTGCGAGCGCCGTGGCGAGGCGGCCGAGCGACGCGGGGAGCAGCGCCTCCAGCCGCTGCCGCAGCGCCGCCGCCAGCCCCGCCGACACGCCGCCGGTCATGACCGCCACCAGCACGGGCGCGCGGTCCACCACGGCGGGAAGGGTGAAGTCGCACAAGGCCGGCCGGTCCACCGCGTTGACCAGCACGCCGCGCGCGCGCAGCCTTGCGACGGCGCGCTCGGCGGCCGCGTCGTCCTCGACCGCCACGATGCCGAGCCGCGCGTCCGGGTGATCGCCGACGATCGTCGCGCCGGCCCGCTCGAGCAGCCGCCGCTTCGCCGCCGCCGCCTCGCCATCGCCCACCAGGATCACGGGTCGGCCCGCGAGCGAGACCAGCACCGGCAGCCCGGGCCAGCTCACCGGCTCACAGCCATTCGGGCACGCGCTCGGCGGCGATCATCGCCTCGGGGCTGACGCGGTCGGCGACCACCGCGAAGCGGTCGCCGTCGACGAGCACCTCGGGCACCAGCGCGCGGCTGTTGTAGGTGGACGCCATGGTCGCGCCATAGGCGCCGGCGGTGCGGAACACGGCGAGGTCGCCGCTGCCCACCGCGTCGATCTCCCGGCCGATGGCGAAGGTGTCGCCGCTCTCGCAGACCGGGCCGGCGATGCTCGCCGTGATCCGCTCGCCGGTCGGGGCGACCGCGACGAAGTCGTGCCACGCGTCGTACAGCGCCGGCCGCGCAAGGTCGTTCATCGCCGCGTCGACGATCACATAGGGGTGGACGCTGCCCGGCTTGACCCAGATTACCCGGGTCAGGAGCACGCCGGCGTTGCCGGCGATCACGCGGCCCGGCTCGAACATCAGCTCGACGTCCCAGCCCGCGGTCGCGCGGCGCACCATGACGCCATAATCCTCCGGCGAGGGGAGCCTCTCGCCCGCCCGGTACGGCACGCCCAGCCCGCCGCCGAGGTCCACCCGCTCGATGCGATGCCCCGCGGCCCGCAAGTCGGCGACGAGCGCGCCGATCCGGCCGAACGCCGCCTCCAGCGGATCGAGATCGGCGAGCTGGCTGCCGATGTGGAGCGCCACGCCCTTCAGATCGAGGCCGGGAAGGCTGGCGAGCCGGCCGTACATCGCCGCCGCCTCGGCGATCGGCACGCCGAACTTGTTGCTCTTCTTGCCGGTCGAGATCTTGGCGTGCGTGCCGGCGTCCACGTCCGGGTTGACGCGCAGCACCGCCGGCGCGCGCTGGCCGCGCGCGTGCGCGAGGCGGGCGAGCACGACGCCCTCCTCCTCCAGCTCCAGGTTGAACTGGCCGATGCCGGCGTCGAGAGCCGCCGCCATCTCGGCCTCGGTCTTGCCGACGCCGGAGAAGACGATGCCGCTGGCGGGCATGCCCGCCGCCAGCGCACGCGCCATCTCGCCTCCCGACACGACATCGGCGCCATAACCCTCGTCGGCGAGGACGCGCAGCACGGCCAGGTTCGGGTTCGCCTTGATCGCGTAGGCGAGGTGAATGCGCGGCAGGCCGCTCAGCGCCGCGCGGAACACCTGCGCATGCCGGCGAAAGGTCGCGGCGGAATAGACATAGACGGGCGTGCCGACCGCCTCCGCGATGTCGGTCAGCGGCACGTCCTCGGCGTGGAGCACGCCGTTCTTGAAGTGAAAATGGTCCATCAGGTGGGGGGCAGATCGAACTCGTCGGCGCGGCGCTGCTGCGATCGGTTGAGGAGCTCATCCGACCGTTGGGGGCGCTGCTGCGGGGTGGGGGTGATGAGCTGATTTGGGGTCGGCGTGGCCGTCGCGCCATAGGGCGCTGGCGGCAAGGCCTGGCCCTCGGGCGGGCGCAGCTCGGTCGCCGCGCCGCATCCCGCGAGCGGCAGCGCCAGGATGAGGATCAGACGCTTCATGGCAGCTCCTTCCGCGCGGCGGCGATGGCGGCGCGGACATTGGCCGGCGCCGTCCCGCCGACACTGGTGCGGCTGGCCACGGACGCGTCGACCGACAGCACGTCGAACACGCCCGGCCCGATCCGCGCGTCGATCCCCTGCAGCGCGTCGAGCGGCAGCTCGTCGAGCCGGCAGCCGCGCTCCTCGGCCAGCTTCACCGCGCGCCCGGTGATGTGGTGCGCCTCCCGGAACGGCACGCCCGCCGCGCGCACCAGCCAGTCGGCGAGGTCGGTGGCGGTGGAATAGCCCGCCTGCGCCAACGCGCGCATCCGGTCGGTGCGGAAGGTCGCGCTTCCGACCATGCCCGTCATCGCCGCGAGGCAGAGCGCGAGCAGGTCGTGCGCCTCGAACACGGGCGCCTTGTCGTCCTGCATGTCCTTCGAATAGGCGAGCGGCAGGCCCTTCATCGTGACCATCAGACTTATCAGGCAGCCGGTGATCCGCCCGGCATGGCCGCGCACCAGCTCGGCCGCGTCCGGGTTGCGCTTCTGCGGCATGATCGAGCTGCCGGTCGACCATTGATCCGACAGCGCCACGAAGCCGAAGGGCTGCGACGCCCAGAGCACGAACTCCTCCGCCAGCCGCGACAGATGAAGCGCGCATTGGGCCGCGGCCGTCAGGTAATCGAGCGCGAAGTCGCGGTCGGACACGCTGTCGAGCGAATTGCGCGTCGGCCGGTCGAAGCCGAGCGCCCGCGCCGTCATGTCGCGGTCAATCGGAAAGCCCGTGCCCGCGAGCGCCGCGCTCCCGAGCGGACATTCGTTCAGCCGCACCCGCGCGTCGGCGAAGCGGCTGCGGTCGCGGCGCGCCATCTCGTAATAGGCCATGAGATGATGGCCGAGCGTCACTGGCTGCGCGACCTGCAGGTGCGTGAAGCCGGGCATCACGCTGTCGGCATGTTCCTCGGCACGGTCGAGCAGTGTCGCCTGGAACGCGGCCAGCGCCTGGTCCGCCTGATCGATCGCGTCGCGCACCCACAGGCGGAAGTCGGTCGCCACCTGGTCGTTGCGGCTGCGCGCCGTGTGGAGCCGCCCCGCGTCCGGCCCGATCGCGTCGGCGAGCCGCGCCTCGGTCAGCATGTGGATGTCCTCGAGCGCCGGATCGTCGGGCACGCCCTCGCGCGCGTAGCCCTCCGCGACCTGCTCCAGGCCACGCACGATCGCCTCGGCCGCGCCCGTGTCGACGATCGCCCGCGCGCCCAGCATCGCGGCGTGTGCGCGGCTGCCGGCGAGGTCCTGGCGCCACATGCGCTTGTCGACCGGCAGGCTCGCGTTTATCTCGCGCATCACCGCCGCAGGACCTTCGGCGAAGCGCCCGCCCCACATGGGGTTGGAAGATTGGGGATTGGAGCCCGTCATGTCGTCACGCTCGGGCGTCGCCCTGATCCTCATGCTGCTGGCGGGCTGCGATAGGCAAAGCGCCCCCCAGCCGCAAGCGAACGCCGCGGCCGCCGCCCCCGCCGCGCCTTTCCCCGCGGAAGGCGGCGCGATCGATCGCAGCCACAAGGGCGAGGCCGCGCCGGCCGCGGCGCTCACCGGGCTGGACGGCAAGGCCGCGCCGCTAGCGGGCCTGCGCGGCAAGCCGGTGCTGGTGAACCTATGGGCGACCTGGTGCGCGCCCTGCGTCGCCGAGATGCCGACGCTCGACCGCGCCGCGGCGGCGCTGGCGGGCAAGGCCGTAGTGGTGGCCGTCAATCAGGGGGAGACGCCGGACAAGGTGCAGGCGTTCCTGAAGGACAAACCGCTCGCCCATGCGCGCACGCTGCTCGACCCCGACATGGCGATCAGCCTGAAGCTTGCGGCCAACCTGCCGACCACCATCCTCTACGACGCCGAGGGACGAGAGGTATGGCGGTCGACGGGCAGCCGCGACTGGAGCGCGCCGGCCTCGCTCGATCTGGTACGCGAGGCCGGCCGCGCCGCTACTGCCGGCTGACGACGACCAGCTCGGTACGGCGGTTCTCCGCCTGCCCCTGTGCGGTGGTGTTGGTGTCCACAGGATCGCCCTCGCCGCCGGATACCGTCTCGATCAGCCTGCCGTCGACGCCTTGCGCGATCAGCGCCGCCTTGACCGTCTCCGCGCGACGATTCCCGAGCTGCGCATTAGCGGGATCGGACCCACGGGCGTCGGCATAGCCTGCGATGCGGATGCGCGCCTGAGGATACTGCTTCAGCACGCCGGCCACCTGGGCCAGCTCCTCCCGGTCCTGCGGCCGGATGTCGCTTTTCGCCGTATCGAAGTTGATCTTCTCAAAGACGAAAGTCGTCGGCATCGGATCGGCTCCGCCCAGGTAGCTGCCCAGTTGCGACACGCCGAGCGCCGCCGCCGCCGGGGCGCCCGTGGTTGCGCCGACCACCATGTTGTCGCCGCCAACGGGCGCGGGATCGGTGTTGGCCACCGTCGCGGTCGGCCCGGTGACGGCCTCTTCACGTCGCTCGGTCACGCAGCCCTTGAACAAGAGCAGGAGCAACAGCAGACCGATCGCGCCCACGATCCAGGGCAGGTAGAAATTGCCGCGCGGCTTCGCACCGTCGACCGCTCGGTTCAGCACGGGCGGCAGCGGATGCTCCCCGCCAGGCTGGACGTTCGTCGCTGCGCCAGCAGCGCCCAGCACGCCCAGCCCGAGCGCCGCGGCGTTCTGGTTCAAATGCACATGCTGGTCGACCCGCGACACTGCGGACAGCGGTACATGATGGTGCTGGCCATCGCCGGAGCCGGACCGCGTCAGCTTGATGCGATCGCCCTCGACCTTGTCCACGGTCCCGATCGGGACGCCGGCCGCGTCGCGGACCTCCATATGCTCGCGAATATCCGAAGCGTTCGCCACCCATAGCCTCCTGTTCTGGTCAGGATGTGGGAACGCCGGCTTCAGCGAACACGTTCCGCTACCGTAGCGGTCGGGTGGATCGCGTCACAGGAGAGAGGGTGGATGCCCGACAAGGATTCGAACCTTGATTGACGGAGTCAGAGTCCGCTCTCTTACCATTAGAGGATCGGGCAATCAGGCGCGCGCCACTAAGCCAGCGGGTGCCGGTGGTCAACCCTGACCCGACCAGGAACAGGCAGCCGCTCTTGCCGGTTCTCCCGTCGCTCGCTACCTTCGCCCCCAAGCACCGAGCGGTTCAAACCGCGCCGGCATAACAGAAGAGAAAGACACGGCCATGGGGGACTTGTCCGCCACCGGGCCGCATCGGCGGGGCGCTCCCGCCCGAACAGCGGCCGAACGGCCCCAGCGCGGCCGCTGGTCCGACGCGCACGCCTATGCCGCGCTCGACCTGGGCACCAACAATTGCCGCCTTCTCATCGCGCGGCCGAGCGGCCAGCATTTCACGGTCATCGACGCATTCTCCCGCATCGTGCGGCTTGGCGAAGGGCTGGCCGCCACCAATCGGCTGAGCGACGCGGCGATCGAGCGCACGCTGGCGGCGCTTCGGATCTGCGCGGACAAGCTGAAACGCCGCCGTGTCACGCTCGCCCGCTCGGTCGCCACCGAGGCATGCCGCCGTGCGGTCAACGGGCCCGAGTTCATCGCCCGCGCGCATCGGGAGACCGGCATCCACCTCGACATCATTTCGGCCGAGGAGGAGGCGCGGCTGGCGGTGCTCGGCTGCCAGTCGCTGATCGAGCCCGGGGACGACCCCGCGCTCGTCTTCGACATCGGCGGCGGCTCGACCGAGCTGGTGCTGGTCGACACCGCCGCCGAGACGCCACGCGTGCTCGACTGGCATTCCGCGCCGTGGGGCGTGGTGTCGCTGACCGAGAGCGCGGGCGGCGGGGATACCCGCGACGCCAGGCTCGCGGCCTATGCCCGGATGCGCGCGACCGTGCGCGAGAGCATGGCCCCGTTCGCGGCGCGCCTGCCCCGCACGGTTCGCAATCCGCGCCTGCTCGGCACGTCCGGCACGGTGACGACGCTGGGATCGGTCCATCTGGGCCTGCAAAGCTACGACCGCTCGCTCGTCGACGGACTCATCGCGCCCGCGGCCGCGATGCGCCGGATCAGCGCGGAGCTGGCGGAGATGGCGGTGCCGGAGCGGGCGCGGCTGTCGTGTATCGGCCCCGAGCGCGCCGACCTGGTCGTGGCGGGCTGCGCGATCCTGGAGACGATCATGGATCTGTGGCCGGCCGAGCGGCTGGGAATCGCCGATCGCGGCATCCGGGAGGGTATCCTGAAGCGGCTGATGGGCGCCCAAGCACCATGAGAGGGCCCATGAGGGGAATGTCGTGAGAGGACCGGGCCATCAGCGGGTCAAGACCGCGCGCCGGCGCACCGCCGCTTCGACACGCTGGCTCGAGCGGCAGCTCAACGACCCCTATGTCCGCCGCGCCAAGGCGGAGGGCTATCGCAGCCGGGCGGCGTACAAGCTGATCGAGCTGGACGAGCGCTTCGGCTTCCTGAAGGGCGCGCGCCGCGTGGTGGACCTGGGCGTGGCGCCCGGCGGCTGGAGCCAGGTCGTCAAGCGCCGCCTGCCGAGCGCGACCGTGGTCGGGATCGACCTGTTGCCGGTCGATCCGATCGACGGCGTCGACATCCTGGAGATGGACTTCATGGACGACGCCGCGCCTGCGCGGTTGCAGGACGCGCTGGGCGGCCCGGCCGACCTCGTGCTTTCCGACATGGCGGCGAATACCGTCGGGCATCCGCAGACCGATGCGTTGAGGACCATGGCGCTGGTCGAGGCGGCCGCCGACTTCGCCTATGGCGTGCTCCGCCCCGGCGGCGCGTTCGTGTCGAAAGTCTTCGCAGGTGGCGCCGACTCAGCCTTGGTGGCCGAGCTGAAGCGGCGCTTCACGACGGTGAAGCACGCCAAGCCGCCGGCGTCACGAAAGGGCTCGGTCGAGTGGTTCGTGATCGCCCAAGGATTCAAGGGCGACATTTGATCGATCCTCCCCGCTGATCGGGAAGCTGGGCCGCACAGCGGGTCGGAGGGGGTCAGCAAGTCGCGCCAGACGACTTTCGGGACAGGGCCAGGCCGCGGCAAATCCGCGCCATCGGTCGACACGCGCGAGAGCGAGCTCGCGCGGTCGCCGGCCGGAATATCGCCTGTCTGCGGCCAACGGCTGCGCCGCCAGCCTGGGGCGCTATTCGTAATCCCCGCCCATGTTCTGGTTGCGCGGCGGAGCGGCGGCGGTGAGGCGGAGCGCCTCGGCGGACGCGGCGAGCGAGCCCACCGCATCGACCTCGTCGTCGTCGTCGATCTGCACGCGCTGCAGGCCGGACACGATCGACTCCTGGAGCTGATCGGGACGCACCGTCTCCTCCGCGATCTCGCGGAGCGCCACGACGGGGTTCTTGTCGCGATCGCGATCCAGCGTCAGCTCCGCGCCGCCCGAAATCTGCCGGGCGCGCTGCGCGGCGGCGAGCACCAGGTCGAAGCGGTTGGGGATCTTGTCGACGCAATCCTCGACGGTGACGCGCGCCATACCGTGTCCTTGAAGCCAGCCAATGCGGAAAGGCGGGCAGCTAGGGCGCGCTCGCGCCGAAGTCAAGGAAAAGGGCCGTCGGCTTGCCCCGCGCGGACGGCTGGGCCATCCGCTGTGAGTGGTCGCGCCTTCCTCAACCTCCAGCTTCGTGGTGGACGGCAATCGCCTCGAGCTGCTCGAAACGGGCAGGCAGCGCCTGGACGCCCTGGTCGACCTGATCGACCGCGCCGAACGATCGCTGCGGCTCGTCTATTACATCTATGCCGACGACGCGGCCGGCCGGCGCGTCAACGACGCGCTGATCCGGGCGGCGCGACGCGGCGTCACGGTGCAGCTGATCGTTGACGGATTCGGCGCCGGGCTCGTGTCGGATCAGGCCTTTTTCGAACCGCTCGAAGCCGCCGGCGTCGGGGTCTGCTGGTTCCTGCCGCGCTGGGGACGTCGCTATCTGCTGCGCAACCATCAGAAGCTCGCCCTGGCCGACGGCGAGACCGACCGCGCCCGGATCATCATCGGCGGCTTCAACATCGAGGACGACTATTTGGGGCGGGCACAGGAGCCGTGGCAGGTCTGGCGCGACCTCGGGCTGCTGGTCGAGGGCCCGGCCGCGGCGCGCATCGTCGGCTATTTCGACGCGCTGAACAGCTGGTCGCGCCAGCCCCGCCCCAAGATCCGGCACCTCGGCCGTATCCTGAACCGGTGGAGCGAGAAGGAGGGGACAGCGCGCTGGCTGCTGGGCGGGCCGACGAAGCGCCTGTCGCCTTGGGCGCGCTGTCTGAAGGCGGACATGCGCAGGAGCGGCCGCATCGACATTATCGCGGGCTATTTCGCCCCCAGTCCCGCGATCCTGCGCCGGCTCGATCGGATCAGCAAACGGGGCGGTGCGGTGCGGGTCGTCTCGGCGGCGCTGTCCGACCATCCCGGCGCGGTGGAGGCCGCCCGCTTCACCTTCGCGGGACTGCTGCGCAAGGGCGTGCGCGTTTTCGAATACCGCCCGACCAAGCTCCACACCAAGCTGTTCGTCGTCGGCGACGCGGTGCACATCGGCTCGGCGAATTTCGACATGCGCAGCCTGTTCATTAACCTGGAGCTGATGCTGCGGATCGAGGATCGCGCCTTCGCCCAGCATATGCGCGCCTATGTGGACGGTGAGATCGCACAATCGGAGGAGATCACGCGCGCACTGCATCGTGAGCGCACGGGGTGGCGCACACGCGTCAAGCAGTTCCTCGCCTATATGCTGCTCGCGGTCGTCGACCCACGCGTGAGCCGCGGTCTCAACCTGGAGTAATCCAACCGTCTGCGAAGATGCGACCGAAAAGTGGCATTGCGCCCGCAGCTCAAGCGACGCACTTCCTTGCAGAGTTAAGGGGAGCTCAACCATGCAGATGAAGATAAAAGCGCTTGCGCTGGCGGCGATGCTAGTCTTTGCGCCGCGTCAAGCGCACGCCGCGGAGATACTCGACCAGTCGAGCCTGCCGGCGACCGGCAGCTTCACGGTCACTCAGACTCAAGAGATGGGGGTTGGATCCGGCCAGGAGACCAATGTCATCGGCCAAAGCTTCACGCCCGGCATGAGCGGCTTGCTGAGCCGGATCGATCTGGTCCTGACCAACGCGCTGACCACTCCGGTGTCCGCGACCCTCAGATTGTTCGGGCCGAGTCCGAACAACAACAATCCGATGCAGTTCTGGTGGGCGAACGCGCCGTTGGCCAGCCGGACGGTCTCCCTTCCGTCCTACATCATCCCGTTCAACGGTACGTTCAATCGCGCCCTGATTCCCTCAATCGACATTTCCGCAATCGGCTTCCAAGTTACGGCGGGCCAACAGATATTCATGACGCTCACCTTCACGGGCCAGAACAGTGTCGTCTGGCCGATGGCCCTGAACGGACAAGTCTTCAGCTACGCGGGCGGCACCGCGCTGTCGGGGAGATCCGACGGTACACCGATCGGTCAGCTTTCGAGCTTCGATCTCGGCTTTCGGACTTACGTGACCCAAGTGTCCGCAGTACCCGAACCGGCGACCTGGAGCATGCTGATCGCCGGCTTCGGTCTGGTCGGCTGGACGATGCGCCGGCGCCGGGCCGGCTACGCCGTTCGGATGGGCTGAACGCGTAAGAGCGTCACCGCACCGGTATACGCTGGTGCCGAGCCGTCCAAGCCAGCTCCGTCGCGATCCAGCGACGGAGCCGGTCATGCGCCTCAGGCGTGAACCGCCACGCCCCGCGCGCCACCGGGACGAGAACCCGCGCGGCGACCGCCCCGGCCAGCACCTTCTCGACATGGCTGCGCGACACGGACAACTCGCGCGCGAGCAGGACTGGTGAAGCGCGGATCGGATCACCGGTCGCGTTACGCTCGGCCTGCGCCAACAGCGCATGGAGGACGAAATAGCCGAGTAGGCGTTCAGTAAAAGGCTTCACTTCCGGATAGTCTTGATGGAGCTGAAAGCCGGTCGCCATGAACGGTTCGGCGGTGGCAGCGAGCATCGCGTGAGCCGCGCCGGGCACCGTCGCCATTCGCTCCGGTTCGTCGGGCAGGGGACGAACGACGCCCAGGGCGCGCAATCGCAACGCGAGCGAGGCCGCATAGAGATCGGTCAGCTTAGGCGTGGGCGATAAAAGACGCGCGCGGCGGTCGCTATGAGCCTGTTCAACGACGAACCCTCGGCCGATCAGCACGGCCAACGCGCCGCGCAGCCCGTGGCGGCCCGTCAGGCCCGATCTGACGAGGACGCGGTCGAGCAGCGCCCGTGTTGGTGGCTCCGCGCCCGGCAGCCCCTGCTGATAGGTGATGAACAGCGCCACCGCCCAGCGCCGCGTCTCCACGATGGCGCGGCTGGCGGCCCAATCGCCCGCATACAAGCTGGGAAGGCCTTCGCAGAAGCGGATAAGCGCCTCGGAGAAGCCCGTATTTGCGAGCAGGACTTCCGCGTCGCGCTCGACCTCGTGCATGAAGGACGGCGTGACCTCCATCTCGCGTTCCTATGGCGACCTGATCTTGCTTAGGACCGCTACGGACTACCGCTGAGCTGAGGCGAGACGCAACTACGCCCGTCGTCCCGAACCGGGTCAGTCCTTCCAGCCCCAATAGAGCTGGGCCGGCGGCACGTTCCACCACTCCATATCGTGGTCGATGCGCGCGAAATGGGGCGCGATGAAGTCGCGGACCTTGGGCGAGAACTGATAGACCAGGAACGCGCCGCCGGGCCGGAGCACGCGATGCGTCGCCGCCGCGATCGCCGGGCCGACGCCGGGCGGCAGCGTGGAAAAGGGCAGGCCGGACAGGACGTAGTCGGCCCCATCGTGGCCGTGGTCCGTGACGATCTGCTCCACGTCCGCCGCCGAGCCGTTCACCGCGGCGAAGCGCGGATCGGTGATGGTGTGGCGGAGATACCGGATGAAGTCGGGGTTGGTGTCGATCGCGATCAGCTTCGCGTCGGGCGCCATCCGCTCCAGGATCGGGCGGCAGAAGGTGCCGACGCCCGGACCATATTCCACGAACAGCTTGCACCGGCCCCAGTCGACCGGCCCCAGCATCTTGCGGATCAGCCGGTCGGACGACGGGATCACCGATCCCACCATCACCGGATGCTTGAGGAACCCCTGGAAGAACATGCCCCAAGGGGAGGGCACACCGGCGGGGCGGGAGCGGGCGCGCCGCGCGGCGGTGGTGCTGGAGGAGGGGGGCATGGCGGCTCCTGAAGGGTCGTCGCGGCCGCGTTGGCGGTTCCGGGCGCGCTAATCAAGCCGCTTCAACCTTTTCGGACGCGGAGGGTTGCGCTCGTCTTAACGCGGCCTACGACGCCGGTCATGGCACAGGACCGCGCCGGCCAGGTCGCCGTTATCTTCGCCGCGCAGCGCAACGGCCGCGATCCCGCGGGGTATGACGCGGCCGCCCATGCGATGGACAGGCTGGCCGCGGAGCAGCCCGGCTATCGCGGCATGGACAGCGCGCGCGGCGCCGACGGGTTCGGGATCACGGTCAGCTACTGGGCCGACGACGCGGCCGCCAAGGCCTGGCGCGATCACCCCGAGCACGCGCGGACGCGCGAGGCGGGGCGGGCGATCTGGTACGACCGCTACACGGTCGCGGTCGCGCGGGTCGAACGCGGCTATCGCTGGATGGCGGCATGACGTCGGCACGGGCGCAGCTGGGCGTGGACCGGACCTTTGCGCTCATGTTCCTGGTCATGCTGACCGTGGCGGCCGCGAACACGGCGCTGCAGTCGGTGCTGCCGGCGCTGGGCCGTTCGCTGGGTGTGCGCGATCAGGCGGTGGCGGCCGCCTTCTCGGTCTCGGCCTTGCTGTGGGTGCTCGCCGCGCCCTTCTGGGCCAACCGGTCCGACCGCTACGGCCGGCGCGCCATGATCCTGCTCGGCATGGGTGGGCTCGTGACCTCGCTGCTCGTGTGCGGCGTGTTTCTGGCGCTCGGCATCAACGGCGTCATCCCCGGCGCGACCGCTTTCGGCCTCTTTATCTTCGGCCGGCTGATCTATGGCAGCCTGGGCGCGGCGGCTCCGCCCGCGGTGCAGGCGCTCGTCGCCGGGTCGACCACGCGCGAACAGCGCACCAAGGCGTTGACCCTCCTCGCCAGCGCCTTCGGGCTCGGCACCATCCTGGGCCCGGCGATCGCGCCCTATCTGATCCTGGGCAGCATCGGCGCGGTGGAGATCGGCCTCTCCGGCCCCGCCTTCATCATGGCCTTGTTCTCGCTCGCCATCCTGTTCACCGTCCGCGCGATGCTCCCCGACGATCGCCCGCAGCCGGGCGAGGGCGGCGCCCAGTCCGCCTACCCTTCGATCGGCGGGGCGCCCTCTGGCGGAAGTGTACGAGCGGCCACGGCGCCGAAGGGCGAAGCGGTCGGCTTCCTCGACCCGCGGGTCCGCGCCTGGATGATCACGGGGCTTGTGATGGGCCACGCCCAGGCCATGACCAGCCAGGCGATCGGATTCCTGGTGATCGACCGCTTGCAGCTCGCCCCCGCGCAGGCGCTGGAGCCGACCGGGATCGTGCTGATGATGGGCGCGGGCGCCTCCCTGCTGGTGCAGTGGGGCATCATCCCGCTCCTGAACCTCAACCCGCGGCAGCTGGTCCTGGCGGGGCTCGGCATCGCGGCAGCCGGCATGGCGCTGACCGGCATCGCGACGTCGCTCTACGGGATCGCGACCGCGTTCGCGCTGGCGAGCCTCGGCTTCGGCTTTGCGCGTCCCGGCTTCACGGCAGGGTCGAGCCTGGCGGTCGGGCCGGAAGGGCAGGGCTCGGTCGCGGGCAAGGTCACCAGCATCAACGGCGCGAGTTTCGTGCTCGGCCCGTCGATCGGCGTCGCGCTTTACCAGGCGCAGCATTCGCTGCCGTATCTCACCGCGGCGGCGGCGAGCTTGGTCATGATCGGCTATTGCTGGGCGACTCTCCGCGGCGACGAGGCCCAGCCGGGTACCGGTTCGGAACCGGGCCGCGACTAAGCCTCTGGGATGATCACTGCGGTCTGACCGGCGGCGCCACCAAGTTGGTCAGGTTGTTGTATCGGTACCCCGCCAGCATCGCGAGCTGAAGGCCCATCCCCAGGTCGCCGCCCGTGCAGCTGAGCGACTTGTCGATGCAGTTCGCGGTCCAGGTGTTCTGCGTGATGTCGTCCCAGGCTCCGAACCAGTCGGCATGGAAGCTGGTGCCGGCGGGCAGGTTGGGCATGCCGGCCATGCGATCGGAGGAGAAGTGCCACGCGCCGGCGGTGCCGTCGTTGGTGTACCAGGCGCTCGCCTCGAAGAAGGGGAGCAGGTACGGGTGCGTCGACGGGCAGCGCGGATAGCCCCAGTCGCCCCAGTCCTGATACGCCATGTGGCTGCGGTGGTCGGGGGTGTCGAGCTGCTTGCCGTTCCAGCAGTTCGGCCCGACGATGATCGCGCCGAGCCGCGCGCCCGCGGGGCAGCCCCTCAGCGCCTCCGCCATGGTCGCGAAGCGGCCGGACACCGCGCCCGGTCCGTCGCAGTTGAACCAGCGCATGAGCTTGGGGTCGCTCCTGGCGGGATCGTTCATGTTGTAGCCGAACAGGTAGCGCAGGCCGCGCGGCAGCGGCAGACACGCCTGCGCGTATGGCGGGGCGCAGAACTTCGAGCCCTGCGGCGCGCGCTTGTAGTAGATGCCGATCATGTTCGGCATCACGACCCGGCCGGAGCCGTTCATCATCGCCGGGATCCAGTAGGCCGAGCGGTTGAGCAGGTTGTTGCAGCTGCTCTCGCCCGATGTGCGCAGCGACTGATAGGTCGAATTGGCGTTCGTGCCGGTGTTGCCGAAGAAGGTATGAAGATGCGCCTTACCCGGCTGGCCCGGGTAGACGATCGGATCGTCATACGCATTGTGCGAGGGCTCGCAGGAGAAGCGGAACGCTCCCTCCACGCCCGCCGTCTCGGACCGCGGGATCGCGCCCGTACCCCAGCTCCTCACCAAGTAAGGCGAGTAGTTGATCGAGGTGGCCACGGGGGCGACGCCCGACAAGGATGGTGCGGCAAGCGCCGCGACCGGTGGCGTAGTGACGGTCGAACCGGGAGGAGGCGACGCCGACGGAGGAGAGGCGGTTGCGCCACTCACGACAGGCACCAAACTCTTACTCGTGACGACAGTATCGGCCGCGAGAGCAATCCCACCCACAACAAGCGCTAACGTTGCGCCAGCCCATAACTTCTTCATGGGCGCGCCCCGTGGCGGCTTTGTCAGTCTCTCCCAATAGCGGAGCGACGGATCGACGGCGCAGCGCGCCAGCACGAGACGCGGATCGGGGCCGCTTTCGCGTTATCTTGTGCAGTGCACAACTGGTCGCCCCCCATGGTCCGAGCCGGGGTTCGCCCCTGACGGCGGAATGGGCGCAGCTCCCCCGAGTCAGCGCCGGACGCCGATCAGGTCAGCTGGATAATTGGCACAAAGCGGCCGCGGAGGCGGTCACCGCCACCGCCTCCGGATCACCCACGCGTCGCACCCGGGCGAGCACTTCGGCCGCGGACAAGCCGTCCTTCGCCTCCTCGGCCGTGGCGCGAGCGCGCGACAGCTTGCGGAGCTGAGCGATGGACAGCCGATCCGTCATGCGATCGGCCATACAGTCCGCGACCGCCGGGCGCGCGCCAGCGTCGATCAGCGCACCCCGAACGGTCGGCTGCGCGAGCGAGGCGCACCCCACAAGCAGGCCCAACGCCGTGAAGCCGGCGAGCCGGTCAGTCGCGCGCATCGCCGCCCTTCGCCCCGCGCGGAGTGAGTTGCCCCGGCATGATGAAGCCGAGCGGCTGCACCGCGTTCGCCTCCTGCTTCAGCCGTGCCGACATTTGTTCGTAGTCGCGCTCGACCTCCGGCGTAACGCTCGCACGCGAATCGGCGAGCGCCGCCTCGAACGCCGCCATGTCCACCTCGCGCGCCTCCAGCGATCGACGCAAGGTTACGAGGCCCGCGCGGCGGACCACGTCCTCCAGGTCCGCGCCGGTGAACCGCTCCGTGCGCCGTGCGACCTCGTCCAGGTCCACATCGGCGGCAAGCGGCATCCGAGCGGTCTGAATGCCCAGGATCCGCCGCCGCCCGGCCTGATCGGGCACGCCGACATAGATGAGCTCGTCGAACCGCCCCGGCCTGAGCAGCGCCGGATCGACCAGGTTCGGACGATTGGTCGCCCCGATCACGACGACGGACTGCAGCTCTTCGAGCCCGTCCATCTCGGCGAGGATCGTGTTGACGACGCGCTCAGTTACCTGCGGCTCGCCCATCCCGCCGCCGCGCGCCGGCACGAGGCTGTCGAGTTCGTCAATGAAGATGACGGTCGGCGCGACCTGACGCGCACGGTGGAACAGGCGCGCGATCTGCTGCTCGGACTCGCCGTACCATTTGCTCAGCAGGTCCGACGATTTGGTCGCGATGAAGTTCGCTTCCGCCTCACGCGCAACGGCCTTGGCGAGCAGCGTCTTGCCCGTCCCCGGCGGCCCATAGAGCAGGAACCCCTTGGCGGGCCGAATGCCTAAGCGCCGAAACGCGTCCGGGTCCTTCAGCGGCAGCTCCACGCCTTCCTTCAGGCGCATCTGCGCGTCGTCGAGCCCACCGACATCCTCCCAGCGGACCCGCGGCGCCTCGACCATCACTTCGCGCATTGCCGAGGGCTGCACCCGTTTCAGCGCCTCCAGGAAGTCGTCGCGCGTTACGGAGAGCTGGTCGAGCACCTCGGGAGGGATCGTCCGCTCCTCCAGATTGAGCTTGGGCATGATGCGGCGCACCGCCTCGATCGCCGCCTCGCGCGCGAGCGCCGCCAGGTCCGCACCGACGAAGCCGTAGGTCGTGCGCGCCAGCTCGGCCAGGTCGACTCCGTCCTCGAGCGGCATTCCACGGGTATGGATGCCCAGGATCTCGCGGCGACCGCGCTCGTCCGGCACGCCGACCACGATCTCGCGGTCGAAGCGGCCGGGGCGGCGCAACGCCTCGTCGATCGCCTCCGGACGGTTGGTCGCGGCGATCACCACCAGGTTGGCGCGCGCCTCCAGCCCGTCCATCAGCGTCAGGAGCTGCGCGACCAGCCGCTTCTCCGCCTCGCCGGAGACCTGCCCGCGCTTTGGCGCGATCGAGTCGATCTCGTCGATGAAGACGATCGAAGGGGCGGCCTTGTTCGCCTGCTCGAATATCTCGCGCAGCTGCCCTTCGGACTGCCCATAGGCCGAGCCCATGATCTCCGGGCCGTTGATCAGGAAGAACTGCGCGTCGCTCTCGTTGGCGACGGCGCGCGCGAGCCGCGTCTTGCCGGTGCCGGGCGGCCCGTGCAGCAGCACCCCCTTGGGCGGATCGACGCCAAGGCGCTGGAACAGCTCGGGATAGCGCAGCGGCAACTCGACCATCTCTCGCAACTGATCGATCGTCGGACCCATGCCGCCGATATCGTCATAGGTAACGTCGGCGCGGCGCGCGGCCTCGGGCTCCTCATATTCGGGCCGGAGCTCGATCTCGGTATTCTCGTCGATGTGGACGATACCCTTGGGCGCGGCGGAGACCACAAGCAGTCGGATCTCCTGCAACGCATAGGCGGGCGCGTTCATGAACTGCGCGACGCCCGGCGGCATGTTGGCCACGCGCTGATGCCCCGCAGTGGCGACGACGTTCCCCTGCGCCAGCGGGCGGCCGTAGAAGGTCCGCCGCAATGCGTTGGTGGACCCTTGCAGACGGAGGTTCTGCTGCGCGGGCGCGAAGACCACGCGGGTCGCCGGCTTCGAGTCCGCCTTGCGGATCTCGACGAAATCTCCCGAGCCCACGCCTGCGTTGGCGCGTTGGAGGCCGTCGATGCGTAGCAGGTCGAGCCCTTCGTCTTCCGGATAGGGCGCAACCGCCCGGGCGGGCGTGGACTGCTTGCCGACGATCTCGACCACGTCGCCCTCGGCTAGCCCGAGCGCCGACATCAAGGCGCGGGGCACATGGGCGAGACCCCGCCCCGAATCCTCAGGCCGGCTGTTCGCGACCTGGATCTTCCGCGTGCTGCTCGGGTCGGCGTCGGCCATCATCTACTCCGCTTGAGGCATGCCCAAGCGTCACAGATGGGAACTGAGTTCCGTTGCGACGAGCCAAAAAAAAGGGCCGGGTCCCAGATGGGAGCCGGCCCTATGAAAAGTTTATAGGAGAGGATGCCTGAAAGGCCCGGCTTTTGTGCAGCGCGGTATCGCATGTTGCAATTGCGAAATGAGTGACTACGATTGCATTTTGTGCAAGTGCGAGACAGGATGCCGCGATGCGTAGGCTGCCACCGTTGGGTGCGATCGAGGCGTTTGTGCAGGTGGCCCGCCTCGGCTCGGTGAAGGCGGCGGCGGAGGAGCTGTCGCTGTCGGCCCCCGCGCTCAGCCGACGGGTGCAGGCGCTCGAGCGCTTCATCGGCAAGCCGCTGTTCGAACGTCGGCATCAGGCCATGGTCCTGAACGGCGACGGCGACCGCCTGCTGCACCTGCTCGCGCCCGTGATGGACCAATTGTCCGATGCGGTCGAGGCGATGACAAGCGGGTCCGAACTGCTGCGCCTGCGGCTCGGTGTGCTGCCGCTCTACGCGTCGCAGCGCCTGTTTCCGCATCTGGGCGAGCTGCGCCGCGCCCATCCGGAGCTGCACCTCGATGTTGACACAGGCCCGCACAACGTCGCGCGCCTGGGCGACGGCCTCGACGCGGCCATCACGCTGGCCCGCGACGTCGACCCGCAGCTCCATGCGGAGCGGCTGGACCGCAATGCGGTCTATGCGATCGGCGCGCGCGAGCTGGTCGAGGGTCCCGACCCCATCACCCGCCCCGAGCAGCTCAGCCAACTGACCGCACTGGTCCACCGCGAGATGAACGAAGCGTTCGACGCCTGGCGCGCAGCGGCCGGCGTGCCGCAGGTGGAGCCGGTGGCGGTCGACTATTTCGACTCGGGCCCGCTCATGCTGGAAGCGGCGGCGCAGGGGCTGGGTGTCGCCTTCATGCACGAGAGCCACTTCCTCGACGCCGCCGACTCGCGCCTGGTCCGTCTGTTCGACGTGCACGTCGAGAGCCCTTACAGCTATTGGTTCGTTTGCCGTCCCCGCGCATTGCAGACCAAGCCCGTGCGCGTGTTCCGCGACTGGCTGATCGACACGCTGCAAGCGGCGTGAGCCGTTGCGCCTGACCGATGAATATGAGAGCGTTTTCACGGGCCGGCGTTGGGGAGCATCGATCCATGGTCTCGACACGGTTCCGGCGCGCACGACGTTGCCTGACGATCGGATCTCCCGCTCTCCTCGCCCTGGCCTGTCCCGCACAAGCGCAGCAGACGATCATCAACGTCCCCTCGGTCGACCAGACGAAGAAGGATCACGTCTTCTTCCTGCACGAGAGCCAGGTGCGCGACTGGGCGGACAACGATTTCTGGCTGACCACCAACTTCCTGACCTATGGCGTGACCGATCGGCTGGAAGTGGCGGTCACGACATACAACCTGGGTCGCCCGCGCGCGCGCAACGAGGCGATCGGGACGGGGTGGAAGACGGCGCAGCCGCTGTTTCAGGAAGGCTTGCCCGATCTCGACCTGAAGCTCGGCGCGGGGCAGATGCTGATCTTCTCCCTGACGGGCAAGAACCCCGGGGTGTGGAGCTATGGGCAGGCCGCGTTCCGGATTCCCGGCCTGCGGACCCGGATCATGGCGGGCGTCAGCAACGGCCCGACCGCGCTGTTCGGCCAGCGCACCACCCATATGATCGCGTCCTACGAACAGCCGCTCACCCTTCTGGGCGACGCGATCGGCGGCAAGGCGGGCAAAATCCTCTCCAAGATGACCCTGCTGGGCGAATGGTGGAGCGGCCGGCACGAGCTCGCCGATTTCGTGCCCGGCGTGAACTACCACACCGACAAGCTGGTCGTGATCGTCGGCTATAAGTTCTCCAACAAACCAGGCCGCCGTGGCGACGGCCTGATCCTGGAGGTCGGGACGACGTTCTAGGCGGCGCGCGCCTGCACGATCTTGCCCGGCTGGCGGGGCGGCTCACCCTTGGGCAGCGCGTCGATCAGCTCCATGCCGCTCTCGACCTCGCCCCAGACGGTGTACTGGCCGTCGAGGAAGCGCGCGTCGTCGAAGCAGATGAAGAACTGGCTGTTCGCCGAATTGGGGTCGTTGGTGCGCGCCATGGAGCAGACGCCGCGGACGTGCGGCTCGCGGCTGAACTCCTGCGCGAGGTTGGGCTTGGTCGAGCCGCCGGTGCCGTCGCCGCGCCCGCCGTCGCCGCCCTGGGCCATGAAGCCCTCGATCACCCGGTGGAACGGCACGCCGTCGTAAAAGCCTTCGTTCGCCAGCTCGGCGATGCGCTGGACGTGGTTGGGCGCGAGATCGGGGCGGAAACGGATCACGACGTCGCCCCCTTGTCCGTTGGCGTCTAGCGTCAGGGTGAGCTTGGTATAGTCGGTCATGGGCGCAACTCCGAGGGGGGTCTGGGCGCGCCCTAGTCGGGCGGGGGCCGGCTGGCAAACCGCGCGGCGTCGCGGTAGAGGCCGCGCGGCCGCGACGACACAGGGAGGCGACATGAGCGAGGTCGAGCTTCCCAACGAGGCGCAGGGACCCGGCGACGAGCTGGACGAGGACGATCGGCTGAAGCCCGGCTTCGTGCGCGCGGTGCTCGATGCGGTGGAAGCCGGCGACGCCGAGGCCGCCCGCGCGCTGGTCGCGCCGCTCCACCCGGCCGACATCGCCGATCTTTTCGAACTCGCGCCCGCCGAGGACCGCGACGCGCTCGCCCGCGCGCTCGCCGACCTGCTCGATGCCGATGTGTTCGCCGAGATGAACGATTACGTCCGCGAGGACCTGATCGACGAGCTCTCCGCAACGCAGGTCGCCGACATCGCGTCCGAGCTCGATACCGACGACGCGGTCGCGATCATCGAGGACATGGAGCCGGAGGACCAGCGCGAGGTCCTGCGCGCGATGGAGCCGGACGACCGGGCCGCCATCGAGGAGGCGCTCTCCTATCCCGAAGAGTCCGCCGGCCGCTTGATGCAGCGCGAGCTGATCGCGGTGCCCGAGCATTGGACGGTGGGCGACACGATCGATTATCTGCGCGGGGCGGACGACCTCACCACCGACTTCTGGGAGGTGTTCGTGGTCGACGGGCGTCACATGCCGGTCGGCACCTGCGCCCTGTCCTGGATCCTGCGCACGCCGCGCGCCGTGCCGATCGCGGACGTGATGAAGCGCGAGCAGACGCTGATCCCGGTCGACATGGACCAGGAGGAAGTCGCGCTCCGCTTCCAGAAATATGCGCTCATCTCGGCCGCCGTGGTGGACGGCGCGGGCCGGCTCGTCGGCATGATCACCGTCGACGACATCGTTCACATCATCCAGGAGGAGGCGAGCGAGGACGCGCTGCTGCTGTCGGGGGCGGGCGAGGGCGACATCAACGAGCCCGTGACCGAGAGCTACAAGGCCCGCGTCCGCTGGCTCATCGCCAACCTGTTCACCGCGCTGGTCGCCTCGTCGATCATCGCCGCGTTCGAGGGCACGATCGAGCGGATGGTGGCGCTCGCGACGCTAATGCCGATCGTCGCCGGCGTGGGCGGCAATGCGGGCACGCAGACGCTGGCCGTCACCGTGCGCGCGATCGCCACCAATCAGCTCACCCAATCGAACACGATGCGCGCGATCGGGCGAGAGATCCGGGTCGCGCTGCTCAACGGCCTGACGGTCGCGGCGGTGATCGGGGTAGGCGTCGGGCTGATCTTCGGCAACGCGATGCTGGGCGGCGTGATCGCGGCCGCGATGTTGACCAACATCCTGGTCGCGGGTCTGGCGGGCGTCCTCGTGCCCGTCGTGCTCGACCGCCTAAACGCGGACCCGGCGGTCGCCTCGTCGGTCTTCGTGACCATGACGACCGATTCGATGGGCTTCCTCGCCTTCCTTGGACTGGCGACCGCATCCGGCCTGGTGGGTTGACCGCTGGGCGGGCACGCCCATCTTCTCTGCGTCCATGCCGCTTCACCTGACCAAGGTCGCTTTCGGCGCCGCCAGCGTCGATCATCTTGCCGAACGCCTTCTCCAGCGCGCCGAAGCGGGGCCGGTCGTGGTCACCACCCGTTACCTGCCCAAGCGGCATGAGGAGGTGGCGGGCCCCAAGAGTGGCGGAGGGGGCTCGCTCTTCTGGATCATCAAGCACCACCTCGTCGGCCGTTCGCCCATCCTGCGGTTCGGAGAGGCGGAGGGCGGTCGCGTGGCGATCCATCTCGACCCCGCGCTGGTGCTCGTCGAGGCGCGGCCCCGGCGCGCGCATCAGGGCTGGCGCTATCTGGAGGCAGCCGACTGCCCGGCGGACCTCACCGGCGACCGCACGGGCGTCTCAGCTATGCCGGCGGCGCTGATGGGCCGTCTGACCGCGCTGGCGCTGATTTGACCCCGCACAGGACGGTCCCGCCCGCCGGCGCGCGGACCTGACACTTGGGGCTCCCCGCGACAGAGATGCGGCCCAGCCCAGTGCTGACCAGGTCGGCGGTGAACCGCGCGCGTGCGGCAACCTCGCCCGGCCCGTCCAGGCGCACCGTCAGATCGCCCGCGTCCAGCGCTCCCGCATCGACCCCGCCCGCGCCGTTGACCAGCACCCGGACCCGATCGACCCGTCCCACCACCGTGATCCGCCCCGAGCCGATCGTCGTGGCGTTGAGCTCCGCGCCGTTCGCGCCCGCCGCGGTGATCGCACCGGCGCCGGTCACGGAGAGGTCCAGACGCGGCCCCTTCATACCGGCCACCTCCAGCGCACCGTTGCCCACGAGATATGCGGCCGACAGCGTGGGGGTGTTGAGCGTCACCAATACGGGCTGTGCCGGGGCAGGCAGGGGCAGCGGCCCCGCGGCTCCCCCGCGACGGCGCACATAAACGGTTCGGCCGTTCTGCCCCACCTCCACCTGATCGAGCTGACGGGCGTCGCCCGTGATCCGCCCGGCCGGCGAACGACCACTCGTCACGACCACCCGAAACGGACCCTCCACTCGCACGCGGTCGAAGCTGGTGACGAAGGGCCTGCGCTCCGCGGCATCGACGGGGCAGGCGCAGCCGATCGCGGCAAGAACGAGGATACGCATGCGGCGGAACGTCGCAGCCCCGCGCGTTGCTGGCAAGCTCAACCGCAGCGGACCTCGCCCGGTCCCATCTTGCTGACCTCGCACTTCGCGCCGCCGCTCAGATCGACGTCTCCCGACCCCGCCAGCTTGACCTTTGCATCGCCGTTCACCTGGGCGCGCACGTTTCCGGAACCGGCGACCGACACGCGCGCGCCGCCTGCCTTGAGGTCGCGGAGGTCCACATCGCCGGACCCCGCCACCTGGACGACCAGCGCATCCGCAGCGCCTGCCGCCTTGACGTCGCCCGATCCGGCGACGTCGAATGCGGCTTCGCGAACGGCGAGCTCGGCGACGCTCAGGTTGCCCGAACCCGCCACCGCGCCCTTGAAGCGACCGCCTTGCACGCGGTCCACCGTCATGTCGCCCGACCCGGCGAGCGCCGCGGCGGCGAGAGCCGGCATGGTTATGGAGATACGCGCGTCCTTGCCGCCCCAGGTCCAGCCGTCGGCCCGGACGCGACCGATGCGGATCGTGTCTCCCTCCTTGGTGATCTTCAGCCGGTCCAGCACTTCCGGATCGCCATCGGCGCGCACCGAAAAACCCGGACCGACGCGGATATCGACATCATCGGCGCCGCGCAGTTCCACCCTAGTGAAGTCGGCGACCGCGTAGGTCCGGGTGCCGCCGCTGCCCTGTGCGGGCACCCCCGGCGTGTCGTCGCCCGCGTCGACCGAAACGCTGCAGGCGGCCAGCGGCAGCGCGAGGACCAAGTTCAGGATCTGCGGCATCATCCTCTCCAAAGCTGTGCTGTAACACTAACACACCCCCGCAGGCGCGCCAACGAAAAAGGGCGGCCCCGCAGGACCGCCCTCGATCTTATCCCGGCTCGGTCGGCTCAAGCCGGAGCCTTGTCCTTGTTATAGATCGCAGCCGCGGCGCGCAGGATCTCGAGGATCTTCTCCTGCGCCTTCGGCTCCTCGATCTGCTCCATCGCCGCCAGCTCGCGCGCCAGGCGCGAACAGGCCGCCTCGAAGATCTGCCGCTCCGAATAGCTCTGTTCGGGCTGATCCTCGGCGCGGAACAGGTCGCGCGTCACCTCCGCGATCGACACCAGGTCGCCCGAATTGATCTTCGCCTCATATTCCTGGGCACGGCGCGACCACATGGTGCGCTTGACCTTGGGCTTGCCCTTCAGCGTCTCCATCGCCTCGCGCATCGTCTTATCCGACGACAGCTTGCGCATGCCGACCGACTCGGCCTTGTTGGTGGGCACGCGGAGCGTCATCCGCTCCTTCTCGAACCGCAGCACGTACAGCTCCAGCGACGCGCCCGCGATCTCCTGCTTCTGCAGCTCGATCACGCGGCCGACGCCGTGCTTGGGATAGACCACGTAATCACCGACGTCGAAGACCAGCGCCTTAGCGGCCATTGGGACCCTTCCCGGTTGTAGGCACCGTCGCCAGCCGCCGTGCGGGGCACGGATGATAAGCCGGAGAGGATGCGATTTGGACCATGCCGAGCGGAATCGCTCGCTGCGGTCCTATTTAACACGGGTGTAAGGAAAATTCCACTCTTTTGGTCAGCGGCCCTGACCCGCGCGCGAGCCTAGTCGCCCGCGCCCGGCTCCGGCGTGAAATACTTCTCGTACTTCCCCTGCTCGCCCTTGTGCTCGTCGGCGTCGGGCGGCGTCTGATCGCTCTTGCGGGTCACGTTGGGCCACTGGGCGGAGAAGGTGGCGTTCAGCTCCAGCCACTGCTCGAGACCGCTCTCCGTATCCGGCAGGATGGCTTCCGCCGGGCATTCCGGCTCGCACACGCCGCAGTCGATGCATTCGGAGGGATTGATGACCAGCATCGTCTCGCCCTCGTAGAAGCAATCCACGGGACACACCTCGACACAGTCCATGTACTTGCAACGGATGCAGGCATCAGTGACGACGTAGGTCATGGGGCTCTCTCCGGGCCGGATATGCTGGGCGCTGCTAAGCGCCGTTGCCGCAGCGCGTCAATCGGCCCTCCCCTCTTGCGAGACGTTCGCACCCGCGCTCGCCAGATCGGCGTAGCAGAGCTGCGCCTCCGGAGCCGGGCCGCGCCTGGCGGGCAGCGCCTCGACGCGGAGCACCCGCACCCGGCCCTGCGCGGCATAGGTGAGCACGTTGCCGACCCGCACCTGCGCGTGCGCCCGGTCGATCGCGCGTCCGTCGATCCTGAGCCGCCCGTCGGCGGCGATCGCCTGCGCCGCCGAGCGCGTCTTCGCGAGCCGCGCCCACCACAGGAAGCGGTCGAGCCGCATGGCGTCAGCCACCGGCCGCCCAACGGGTCAGCGCGGCGAAGGCGTCCTCCGGCGCGGCTACGGGCGGGCGTGCCGAGGGGCGGCCACGCCATGCCCAGCCGCCTTGGCCGTCGGCCTGCCGGGCGGGCCGGAAGCCGAGCTCCGCCATCAGGCGCGCGATCGTCGGCTCCTGCAGCCCCATGGAGGTGGCGAGCGCCGGGTCCGGAACGAACGGCTTGCGCCCCGCGCGCGCGTCGTGCGCGGCGCGGGCGAGCCGCTCCACCAGATCGAGCCTTACCGCCTGGCCTGCGAGCGGCCGGAAGCCGGCGGAGAGCACCGCGCCCGGGCTGCCCCGCGGCAGCACCGTCGCGCCCGCCGGCGCCTCGGGCGGCGCCTCGCCCCGGACCCCCATCAGCAGCCGCCGCCAGCGCGCCGCGCCGGGCTTGAGCAACGGCGCGGCGAACAGGTCCATCGCGCCGATCGTCACCCCCGCATCGCGCAGCCGCTTCCGGTCGGCCGGGGTCAGCGCCTCGACCGCATCGCGCAGCGGCAGGCGTGGCGTCATGCCGCCGCCCGCCTCCAGCGCGCCGGCGAGCACGCGCACCGCGGGCGTGACGTCACGATCGCGGGCCAGGTCGGCGAGCCGCGCCAGCGCCGGCACATGGCGCCGGATCTGGTCGGCGAGCCAACGCTCCAACCGCGCCTGCACCGCCGCGCGGTCCGGCTTGTCGAGCACGTCGAGCGCGCGGTCGAGCCTCAGCTGCGGACGGGCGAGCGAAGGGCCGGCAAGCAGCTGCGCCACGATGTGATCGCCCCAGAGCATGTCGGACCGTTCGACGCGGATGTCCGCGTCAGCCGCCTCGGCCAGCGCCTTGGCCCGCTTCGCCCGCTCGCCGCCCAAACGCTTCTCGGCGGCAGCCAGCAACAGGCGTTTGTCGGCGGCGCGCGCGTCCGGCGCGACCGAGAAGCGGAAGCCGTCGAGCCGCCCGATTGCGTGCTCCTCGACCAGCACCTCACCCTCCGGCCCGATCGTCACGGGCAGGGCGGACGCGTCCGCGCCGATCTGCCGGATCAGCGCCGTCGTGCGCTTGTCGACGAAACGCTGGGTCAGCCCCGCGTGCAGCGCATCGGAGAGCCGCTCCTCGATCGCACGTGTCCGTTCGGCCCAGTGCGCGGGCTCGGCCAGCCAGTCGGCGCGATGCGCGATATAGGCATAGGTCCGCACCGCCGCGAGCCGCCCCGCCAGCGTTTCGACATCCCCCGCCGCCGTGTCGAGCCGCGCGATCTCGTCGGCGAACCACTGATGCGGCACATGCCCCCTGCCCTCGCCCAGCCAGCCGAACAGGCGACCGACGAGGCGCGCATGCGCGTCCACGCCGACCTTGCGAAAATCGGGGAGCCCGCACGCCGCCCAGAGCCGCGCCACGCCGGCGCGCGACCGGGCGCGGTCGCGGACGCCTGGATCTTCGGCGAGCCGCTTCAGCACGGCCAGATCGACGGCCTGCGGCGCCGGCCGGAGCACCGGACTGTCGGGCCGCCGCTCCAGCGACGCGATCAGCGCGTCCAGGTTCGACAGATCGGGTTCGCCGTCGCGCCAATAGAGGTGGTCGAGCCGCGGGAAGCGATGCTCCTCGATCGCCAGCACCTCCTCGGGTGCGAAGGCGCCGGGGCCCTCCTCGACGATCGCGCCGAAAGTGCCGTCGCGTTGGTGGCGTCCCGCGCGCCCCGCGATCTGCGCCATCTCGGCGACCGTCAGCCGCCGCTGGCGATGCCCGTCGAACTTGTGGAGCGACGCGAACGCGACATGGTTCACGTCCATGTTGAGGCCCATGCCGATCGCGTCCGTCGCGACAAGATAATCGACCTCGCCCGCCTGGAACATCGCGACCTGGGCGTTGCGCGTCCTGGGCGACAGCGCTCCCATCACCACCGCCGCGCCGCCCCGCAGCCGTCGCAGCATCTCGGCGACGGCGTAGACCTCCTCCGCCGAGAAGGCGACGATGGCGGAACGCTTGGGCAAGCGGCTGATCTTCTTCGCGCCGGCATAGGTCAGGCGCGAGAATCGCGGCCGGCCGACGATCTCGGCGTCGGGGACGAGCGCCTCCACCATCGGCCGGAGCGCCTCGGAGCCGAGGACCATCGTCTCCTCGCGCCCGCGATGGCGGAGCAGGCGGTCGGTGAAGACGTGGCCGCGCTCCGGATCGGCGCCCAATTGCGCCTCGTCGAGCGCGACGAATGCCGCTTCGTGCTGCGGCATCGATTCCGCGGTGCACAGGAACCAGCGCGCGCCGGGCGGGCAGATCTTCTCCTCGCCGGTGATGAGCGCGACCTCCTTCGGCCCCTTGATCGCGACGACGCGGTCATAGACCTCGCGCGCCAGCAGGCGGAGCGGAAAGCCGATGATGCCGCTCGAATGCGCGCACATCCGCTCGATCGCGAGGTGGGTCTTGCCCGTGTTGGTCGGGCCCAGCACCGCGGTGACGCGCGACTTCATGGCCGGCAACATCGGGACGATCGCGTCCCGGCGCAATGACTTGGACGCGGGCGCGCAACGGCCTGCCGCACCGGGCATCGCGGTTGAATTGACCTTAACATCTTGGCGTCACAACCCGCCAAGGCGCGCCGGGGGGCCGGCGAAGAAGGGCGGGCGCTTCCTACGTGTTCTTGCGGAGCGATACAGGGCTGGACTTCGCCGGCGGGACGGTCGCCCGTCCGTTCGGTCGCGCCGTGCTGCCGCCCGCCCCGCCGCCCACGCGCTGGCAGTCATGGGGCGACGAGATCGCGCGGATCGACTGGGTCCCCGATCTCGGCTGCGACATCGGGTCGCGGACCTGGTGGCGCGGCGTCGCGACCTGCGCCGCGCTGTGCGCCGTCACCTGGACGCTGCGCCCCGACCTCGGCCCGTTGCTCGCGCCCGCACCCGCGGCGCTCACCCAAGCCGAATGGGACGAAGCGCGCGCGCAAGGGATCGCGCCGCTCGCCTTTGGCGCGGGCACCGGCCGACGCATGGCGGCGAACGATCTCGTCCGACCGCTCGCCGACGCGCCCGAGCGGCCGCAGATCGAGCTCGCGGCGACGCTGGGTGAAGGCGACGCGTTCGCGAAGGTGCTGGAGCGCGCCGGCGTCGGGCGCAACGACGCGGACCGCGCGGCCGAGCTGATCGCGGAGGCGGCGTCGCTCAAGGACGTCGCCCCCGGCACCCGCATCGCGCTGACGCTCGGCCGCCGCCCCAACAAGATGGTGGCGCGCCCGCTCGAAAAGCTGGAGATGCGCGCCCGCTTCGATCTCGCCGTCTCGCTGACCCGCGCCGGCGAGGTGCTGCAGCTCAACCGGCACCCGATCGCGATCGACCGGACGCCGCTGCGGGTCCAGGGACTGGTCGGCTCCTCGCTCTACCGCTCGGCCCGCGCCGCCGGCGTTCCGGCCAAGACGGTCGAGTCCTATCTTCGCGCGATCGCGACCAAGCTGTCGATCGGGCGCGACGTGCATGCCGCCGATCGCTTCGACATGGTGATCTCCCGCGAGCGCGCCGCCACTGGCGAGACTCGACTGGGGCAGCTTCAGTTCGCCGCGCTCGGCCAGGGCAAGCGGTCGCTCCAGCTGGTCCGCTGGGCCGGCGACGGCGGGGACGAATGGTGGGACGCCAAGGGCGAGAACGAGCGACGCGGCTTCATGGGCATGCCGGTTCAGGGCCGCATCACCTCGTCCTTCGGCTGGCGCATGCACCCGCTGCTGCGCTTCGTACGGCTGCACAAGGGCCTCGACATCGGCGCCCCGCATGGCGCCCCGATCTATGCCGTGCTCGACGGCGTGGTGCAGGCGGCGGGCCGGGCCGGCGGCTACGGCAACTTCGTGAAGCTCGCCCATGCCGGCGGCATCGGTTCGGGTTATGGGCATATGAGCCGCTTCGCCGTCCGCCCCGGTCAGCGCGTCCGCCAGGGACAGGTGATCGGCTATGTGGGCTCCACGGGGATCTCGACCGGCCCGCATCTGCATTGGGAGGTCTGGCGCAACGGCCGGGCGATCAACCCGAAATCGATCTCCTTCACCTCCGTCGCGCGCCTGTCGGGCGACGAGCTGCGCCGCTTCAAGGCGCGCGTGGCGGAGCTGCTGGCGGTGAGGGCGGGAGCGTCCTAGCTCTTGGCTTCGACACGGTAGAGATCGCTCTTGTTCGCGATCTTCTATACCCCCGCGTCCTACACTTGGTGCTGTAGCCACCCGCGATAGGCGATGATCCGGCACTCATGCTCGCCTACTCCGATGCACTTTCATCGCTATGATGGTTCCGCGCACGACCTCGGCCATGGACGCTCCCGGGCGAAAGCGGCCATGCGAAATCGCGCTGTCCTACAAGCGCCGATCGTGACAAGCAGGCCGGGCTCTTTGAAGCTGTAGAGATCCAGGCTCCGGCGTCGTGCGACATCGCCGCGATGGAGTGCGGACATACTGGACAGGGCGCCGCGGACGAACGCGCTCTGCGCCAAGTTCGACAACTTTCACGTGCGCGGAGCACGCCAGCCCTCTCAGCGCCTCGACCGCCACCGGGAGGCGGGCCGCGCGAATCAGCGCATTCGCGGCACCTTTGACACCTTCCGGCTGCTCCGCCAGCGGCGAGGCGTCCTTTACGCCTGCTATTTCCCCTGCGCGCGCCACTTCTGGATGGTGCGCTGGATGATCGCGTCCTCGCCGCCGGTGTCGCGCCAGAGCTGGGAGAACAACGGATCGCCCGACGCCGGCCGCTTCGGCTCGTCGAGCGGATCGAAGGCGACGCGCACGGGGATGGTCACGCCCTCGCCGCAGATAATGCACTCGCGGTTGCGGAGCGCGGGGATGGTGTCGAGGAACCCCCGCGCGCCCTCCGGCATCGCCGCGCGGACGAAGTTCTGGTCGCGTTCGTTGTTCAGGCGCATCGCGATGATGGTGCCGCACTGCGACAGCACGCCCTCGGCCAAGTCGGACGGGCGTTGGGTGATGAGGCCGAGCGCCACGCCGTACTTACGGCCCTCCTTGGCGATGCGCGACAGGATGCGGCTGACCGCCGAGCCGTCGTCGCTCGACGGGATGTAGCGATGCGCCTCCTCGCAGACGAGCAGGATCGGGCGCTGCGGCTCGTTGCGCGACCAGATGGCATAGTCGAAGGTCATGCGCGCGAGCACCGCGACGACGACCGAAGTGATGTCCGACGGCACGCCCGACACGTCGATGATCGAGATGGGCTTGCCGTCGCCGGGCATACGGAACACGCGCTGGAGGAAGCTGGCCATCGTGTCGGCCACCAGCATGCCGGAGAACATGAAGCCGTAGCGCGGATCGGCCTTGATCTCCTCGATCTTGGTCTTGAGCCGGAGATAGGGCGCGGTGTCCCCAGCCCGGTCCATCTTGCCCATTTCCAGCTGAATGAGGTTGGTCAGGTCGGAGAGCAGGTAAGGAACGGGTGCGTCCACCGTCAGCTTCGGGATCTCCTGCCCCAGCCTGCTCTTACCCCGCGCCATCAGCAGGCACTTCGCCAGAATGTCGGCGTCGATCTGCCGCTGCGAGCCTTGGGTGGTGAGGAACACCTCGCAATGCTCGGCGAAGTTCATCAGCCAATAGGGCATCTGCAGGTTGTTGACGTCGAAGATCGCCCCGTTGGTGCGGAAGGCTGCGGAATATTCGCCGTGCGGGTCGATCATCACGACGTGGCCTTGGGGCGCCATCTCGCAGATCTTGTGCAGGATCAGGGCCGCGGACGTGGACTTGCCGGTACCGGTCGAGCCCACCAGCGCGAAGTGCTTGCCCAGCATCGCGTCCATGTAGAGCGCGCCGCGGATGTCGCGGGTCGGATAGACCGTGCCGACCTCGATGTGCGCACGGTCGTCGGCGGCATAGACCTGCTTCAGGTCGGCGGTCGTGATCGGGAACACCTCGGTGCCGGGCGAGGGATAGCGGGTGACGCCGCGGCGGAAATTGTAGAGCTTGCCGGTCAGACGCTCCTCATCGCCCTCGCCCAGGAAATCGATCTCCGCGACGACGTTCGTGCCGGTCGCGTCGTTCAGGTGCAGGGTGCGCACGTTGGCGACGATCCACGCCGCGCCGACGCGCATCTTGATCTGGCACCCGACCTGGCCGGCATTGGCGGTGACCGGGTCTGGATCGGCGGCGCTGGCCTCCATCGCCGCACGGTCCAGCAAGACTTGGCTCGACGAGCCCGCGACGGCCAGCACGACGCCGATCGCCGCGCCGGCGAACGGTGTGGCGACCGGCGCGGACGCACGCGCAGGGTCGAAGGAGGAAGAGCGCGGCACTTCGGTCATGGGAGGCGATCCTGATGATAGCGCGCCGCCCTACCCCCTGGCCGGTAAAGATCGGGTGACCGGCGGCCCTAACCCGTTCGGATCACAGGCGCCGCGCCGCCAGCCCCGCCGCCCAGCCGAGCGCGACGGAGATCGCCACCGCGGTCAAGCCGTAGACCACCGAATTCCGCTCCGCCGCACGCGCGACGAAGCGTTCGAAGCCCGCTTTCTGGATGTCCACCGTGGTCGTCGCCGCAGCGAGCACCCGCCCCTTCTGGATGAGGAACGTCTCGGCCGTGAACTTCCCCACCGGTACGCGGGCGGGGATCGCAACGCGGGCGCGATAGAGCACGCCGCCCGTGATCTCCACGGCCCGAGGCGCGGCATAGTAGAGCCCGACCCGGCGTTTCAGCTCGACCAGCCCTTGCTGGAAACGATCCTGCTGCTCGGAGGGCGCGTTGGACGCCGGCGAGAGCTGCAGGCTGTCGAGCCCAAGCTCGTAGATGGCGCGCGTCTTGTCGTCGACGATCTCCTCGATCGGTCGCGAAGACGCGATCGCGTAGAAGGACGGGGCGGACCGGTAGCGGAGCTGGTCCGCATTGACCCAGATGCCCGCGAGCCGCTCCTTCTCGCGCACCAGGACCGACTCCGTCGGCCCTTTCACCACCACGACGATGTCGACCGGCCGCTCGCCGCGCGGCAGACGCCCGCCGGGATAGAGGATGGCGCCGAACAGCAGCAGGTCCGCGCCCGTGAAGGAATAGACGATGCGGATGGACCGCTGCGAGACGTCCGGCACCAGCACCGGCTTCGGCCCAGGCTGACCTTGAGCCGTCAGCAGAGCCAGCGGCACCAGGGCGGCCAGGCGCCTCACGCCAGCTCGACCGAGTAGATCTCCGCCGGCCGCCACACCAGGCCGAGCAGGATGCGCGTGGCGACCAGGAGCACCATTGCGGCGAGCGCCAGACGCAGCCATTCCGGCTTGACCCGCCCCGCGATCCGCGCGCCCACCTGCGCCCCGACCACGGATCCGACCAGCAACAGACCCGCCAGCACGATGTCCACCGCCTTGGTGGTGGTGGCGTGGATCATGGTCGCCGCAGCGGTCACGAACAGGATCTGGAACAGGCTGGTCCCGACCACCGCCCCCGTCGCCATGCCCAGCAGGTAGATCATGGCGGGCACCAGGATGAACCCGCCACCGATGCCGAGCATCACGGTCAGCACGCCCGTCGCCAGCCCCAGCAGCAGCGGCGCCAGCGGCGAGATGTAGAGCCCGGATTTGTAGAAGCGCGTGCGGAACGGCAGCGACGCGATGAGGGGGTGGTGCCGCCGCTTCGCCGGCCGCGGTGCTTCGCCGCGCCGCGCGAGCCCGATCGCCTGGAGCGATTCGCGCAGCATCATGCCTCCGATCGAGCCGAGCAGCAGGACGTAGATGACCGCGATCACCGTATCGAGCTGCCCGGCGTCCTGCAGCAGGCGGAAGATCCAGGCGCCGACCAGCGAGCCGAGCACGCCGCCGCCGACCAGCATCGCTCCCATCTTCACGTCCACCCCGCCCCGCCGCCAGTGCGCGAGCACGCCCGAGACGCTGGCGCCCGTGACCTGACTGGCGGCCGAGGCGGCGGCCACCGTGGGCGGAATGCCGTAGACGATCAGCAGCGGCGTGGTCAGGAACCCGCCGCCGACCCCGAACATGCCCGACAGCAACCCCACGCCGCCGCCCAGCAGCACGATCACCAGCGCGTTCACCGACAGGTTGGCGATGGGCAGGTACAGGTCCACGGCGCCACGCGTTACCCCGGCGAAGGCGGCGCGGCTAGAAGCTGCCGCCCAGGCTCAGCGCGGGGCCGGAGCCCGGGCGGGCGCAACTAGAACTGCCTGGGTCGCTTTGGATTCTCAGATCGTAACTCAATACCCGTTGACCAGAGTCAGTCTCTGACCGCAGTGGTTTTAGCTGATGTGAAGAACTCTAGAGTAGCCGGTCATCATGCGTTTTGTCGCCCTCGCCCTGCTCCTGGCGAGCATACCACTGCTGATCGCAATGCTTCGTCAGTCGCCCCGCCTCAGGCCGTGGGCTCTTGCGGCGGTGGGCCTGCTGCTATTCCTTGGCGATACCGTCCGGGTCACGGCGTTGGTGTATGGCTGGCCATACTGGGCGGGCATTGCCAAAGGCATCGTGCTCAGTCCCATCGACACGATCTCGATCGCGCTGATCGTGACTAGGCGCTCAACGCCGGGGCCTACCCCCTTCTGGGGGGTGTTCGCGATCTACGGCGCCACTGTCTTGATGTCGCTGATTGTGTCGCAAAATCCCATGGCCACGCTGTTCTACGTCAGCCGGCTAGCCAGCGTGCTGCTGCTTTTCGGAGCTCTGGCGGGCGAGTTCCACCGCGCGGATAGCCGCAAGGGGCTCCTGTCCGGCGTGGCGCTGGGCCTGATCCTTCAGGCCGGGATGGTGGTGTATCAGAAGGGCACCGGAGCCGTGCAGGCGACCGGGTTCATGTATCACCAGAATATTCTTGGCATGATGGCCGAACTGGGCCTGATGCTGCTCCTGACCGCACTTTTGACCGGGGAGCGGCGCAAGCTGGTCATAGCAGGCGTGTTGGCGGCCGGCTTTATTGTTGCGGGCGGCGGCTCGCGCGGGGCCATGGCGTTGGCCGCAGGCGGCGCGGCGGTGCTGATCCTTCTGTCGCTGATCCGAGACGTAACCCCCGCCAAGATGAAGGTGCTGGGTATCGCGATGCTGGGCTTGGCGGTCGCGACACCTGTCGCAATCGTCACTCTAAAGGACCGCTTTGGCAACGCGTCGATTCTGACCCAGGAGGACCAGCGATCGAAGTTTGAGAAGGCGGCGCGCATGATAGCCGCCGATCATCCCTTGGGCGTGGGGGCGAACAACTACGTCTCGGTCGCGAACGCTTCAGGCTACGCCGAACGGGCCGGGGCGGCTTGGAATTTCAACAACCGCTCGGCCCCGGTCCACAATGCTTATCTGCTCGCAAGGTCAGAAACGGGATGGCTGGGCGAACTCGCCTTTATCCTGATGCTGGTGTGGCCGGCGATGCGGGGTTTCCACTTCGCCTTCGCCAATCGGCGCGGGCTGGCGGGCGACCTCGCGCTCGGTTCAGCCGTCGCGATCTCCATGGTGGTGATCCACAACAATTTCGAGTTTCAGGTGTTCAGCTCGAACGTGCTGGGACTGCTGATGGTGCATAGCGCCGTAATCGTGGGGCAAATACGGGGCATGAAGCTGGCCGGATTGGTGCAGAAGCCACCGGCGATGTCGAACACACGCCCGCAGACGGTGCAGGCCTAGCCATCGCACTCTCCGCAAACAAAGCCTTCTTCTGGACCCTTCTTCTTCCAGCACGCCGGGCAGCGCGTTGACGGCACGAGCGCGCCGGACAGCAGGCAGCATAGGAAAAGGTTCAAGGCGACCACCTGCAACAGGTGCTGGAGGTCATCTAAGGTCTGTGGGTCGATCACCAGACTTCCCGCGAATGGCACTCGTCACAGCAGATGTTGTCAGGCGAGCACGATGTTTAGCAGAGCGCGCAGGTGCCCTTCGCGTAGGGCACGAGCGCTCGATAGCGCAGGACGCTCCAGACTCCAAGGCCACCACGGCCGCCCGGAACGCGATCTGCCACGCCGCCAAGCTCACCATCCTCATCCCAGCCACCCATCAGCATGGGATTAACGCGAGGTAGTCAGTCTGGACAAAGCGTTGAGATTGGGGCAAATAGTTCCTGATGAGGAAACTTTTAGAGAGCTGCTTTCAGGCACCACGCCGCGCGCTAGAGGCATGGGCGCGGATCGTAAAGCGGGGTGATATTGAGCGGGCCGATTACCGGCGAACGCCCGGCTGCTGCGATGAATGTGGCTCACCGGTCGCCGACGCGGCGAACCGGTGCCTCGACTGCCAAGTCGATTATTCCTGGTAGTCCCATGCGATTGAAAGCCCCGCCCGGCGATCTGATCGCGCCGCTTCTCTACATGACGGCTGGCGGAGTTCTCACATGGGTCGTGGCGGTCTTCCTCGTAATGCCCGAGACCTGTCGGCAGAGATGGCTACCGTCGGAAACTCGCTATTCGCTCCTTGGAGGGTGCATGGTGAAGCAAGGCAATCGGTTCGTCCCCGATCACTATGTAAAAGAGACAGAGCGACTCATCGAAGAACAACAGCGCCTGCAGTGAAGAATTCTCTGACGCGCTAAGTCAGATCGTCTAGGCCGCCGATCAGCAGGCCCACGCCCGCGAACAGCGCAAGCTCGCGCGCAACGACGTCCAGCCACTCCAGCGCCCCCACGTCGTCTTGCCCCCAAGCGACTGTTTCCACGCAGCTTCGGCTATCGCTGCGCAAAGTGCAATCCCGCTGGCGTCCCATGGCGGGCCGGATTAGCGTTCGGCCGCGGGGAGGGACGGCATGCGGCGGAACTGGCGGGTGGCGGTGCTGGCTTTGGCGCTCGCGCCCGTGGCGGCGTTCGGCGACGATGCGCCCCGCATCGTCTTCGCTCAGCCGGGCATCGGCAACGGCGCGGTGGAGCGCTTCACCGTACGCTTCAGCCAGCCGATGGTCCCGCTCGGCGACCCGCGCCAGGCTGCGCCGCTCACCACGGCCTGCGCCGGCCAGGGGCGCTGGGTGGATCAGCGCACCTGGGTCTACGACTTCGCCGCGCCGCTCACCGGCGGCACGCAGTGCCGGTTCGAGGCCGCGCCAAAGCTACGCAGCGTCGCGGGATACGATCTGACCGGCCAGGCGAGCTTCACCGTCGATGCCGGCGGCCCGGTCGCGCGCGCGGTGCTGCCCGGGCAATATGGCGACGCGATCGAGGAGGATCAGGTCTTCCTGGTCGCGGCCAACATGGCCCCGACCCGCGCCTCGGTCGCGGCCTACGCCTATTGCGCGGTCGACGGGATCGGCGAGAAGATCCCGGTCGATCTGCTCGCGCCAGACCTGCCCGGTAAGCTCCTGGCGGCCATGAAGACGGAGAGCTGGCCAATCCGCTCTTTCCTGGAAACCGGCGGGCTCCCGTCCGAGCTGCCGACCAATGCCGCGGAGCGGGTGCGCGCCACCGCCAACGTCGTTGCGCTGAAATGCCGCCGTCCGCTGCCGCCCGGGCGCGACGTGGCGCTCGTCTGGGGCGCGCGGATCGAGGGCGCGGGCGGCAAGCCGGCCGGTGCGGACCAGCGGTTCGACTACACCGTCCGCAAACCCTTCGCGGCGCGCTTCGAATGCAGCCGGGTCAACGCGCGCGCAGGGTGCAGCCCGGTCGAGAAGGCCTGGGTGCGCTTCACCGCCCCTATCCCGATGCGCCAGGCCGCCGCGATCCGCATCGAGCTGCCCGACGGCGAGCAGCTGACGCCCAGCTTCAGCAAGGACGAGCAGAAGCAGTCGACCATCGCCGACATCGGCTTTGCAACGCCCCTGCCGTTCGCGACGGCCGCCAAGCTGGTGTTGCCCGAGGGCGTCCGCGACGAGAGCGGCCGCGCGCTGACCAACGCCGAGCGCTTCCCGCTCGCCGTCCGGTTCGACCAGGCCCCGCCGCTTATCAAGTTCGCCGCGCCGTTCGGCATCCTCGAGGCCCGCCAGGGCGGCGTGCTGCCGGTCACCGTGCGCAACGTCGAACCCGCGCTCCAGGGCCGCAACCTCGCGGTCGCGGGACGCGCGATGCGGGTCGGCGGCGCGGACGGCGAGATCGCGCAGTGGCTCCGGACCGTCGCGAACAGCGAGGACCAGTCCTACGAGAACGTCGAGAAGAACGGCGAGGTCGTCGACCGGGTCAACCATACCCGCGACACGCCCGTGCTGGACGGGGGCGACGGAACCGGCCTGAGCGTCCCCCTGCCGGGTAAGGGGCGCGATTTCGAGGTCGTCGGGATCAACCTGAAACGGCCGGGCTTCTACGTGGTCGAGCTCGCCAGCCCGGCGCTGGGGCGCGCGCTGCTCGGCCGCGCGGCGCCGCGCTATGTCGCCGCCACCGCGCTCGTCACCAACATGGCGGTCCACTTCAAGTGGGGTCGCGAGCGCAGCCTCGCCTGGGTGACTTCGCTCGACACGGGGAAGCCGATCGCGGGCGCCGAGGTCAGGGTAACCGACAGCTGCACGGGACGGCTGCTCGCGCACGGGCGCACCGATCGGTCGGGCGCGGTGTTCGCGCCGCCCGGTCTGCCCGAGCCGCAGACCTATGGCGGCTGCGAGGGCGGTCCCGCGCCACTGATGATCTCCGCACGCGCCGGCGACGACTATTCCTTCACGCTCACCAGCTGGAGTGACGGTATCCAGCCGTTCGATTTCGACCTGCCCTATGGCTACGAGGCCAAGGGGGACGTGCTCCACACCGTGTTCGACCGCGCGCTCGTCCGCCAGGGCGACACCGTGCACATGAAGCACCTGCTGCGCCGTCAAGTCGGTGCAGGATTCGTCGTGCCCGCCGGGTTCACGGGCACGTTGAAGCTGTCGCATCGCGGATCGGACACCAGCTTCGAGCTGCCGCTCGCGGTCGGTCGCAACGGATCGGCCGAGACGACCTGGAACGTGCCCGCGGGTGCGCCGATGGGCGATTACGACCTGTCGGTCGACCTGCCCGGCGAGCGCCGCATCGAGACGAACCAGTCGTTCCGCGTCGACGAGTACAAGCTGCCCACGATGCGCGCGAGCGTGACCGGGCCGAAGGCGGCGGCGGTGCGCCCCAGGCAGCTGCCGCTCGACCTGTTCGTCGGCTATCTGTCCGGCGGCGGCGCGTCCAACCTGCCGGTCGAGGTGCGCGTCGGCTTCTTCCCGCATGACGACGTCCCGGAGGGCTACGAAGGCTACAACTTCGGCGGCGCGGCCGTCGCGGAGGGGATCAAGCCGCTCAACAACGACGCCGACGACCAGCCGACGCCGTTGCCGCCGACGCAGACGCTGCCGGTGACCCTCGGCGGCGACGGCGCGGGGCGGCAGGTGGTGGAGGTGCCCGCGCTCGACCGCTTCGCCGACATGCAGGTCGAGATGGATTACCAGGACGCGAACGGCGAGACGTTGACCGCCAGCCGCTCCATCCCGATCTTCCCGGCGGCGGTGCAGTTGGGCGTGAAGACCGACGGCTGGCTGATGAAGCAGGACGACCTGCGCCTCCGCTTCGTCGCGCTCGACACGGACGGGCGGCCGATCAAGGGCCAGCGGATCAGCGTCGCGCTGTACAGCCGCCAGGTGCTGACCGCTCGGCGCCGGCTGATCGGCGGCTTCTACGCCTATGACAACCAGATGCGAACGGAGAAGCTCGAGGCCAGCTGCTCGGCTACGACAGACGCGCAGGGCCTGGCGCAATGCGCGATCGATCCGGGCGTGTCGGGCGAGGTCTATGTCGTCGCGACCACGACCGATGCCGACGGCAATGTCGCACGCGCGGTCCGCTCGGTCTGGCTCGCGGGCGAAGATGATTGGTGGTTCGGCGGCGACAATGGCGACCGGATGGACGTCGTCCCCGAACAGCAGGCGTACAAGGCGGGCGAGATCGCGCGTTTCCAGGTCCGCATGCCGTTTCGCCGCGCGACGGCGCTGGTCACGGTCGAGCGCGAAGGCGTGCTGCGCAGCTTCACGACCGAGCTCGACGGGAGCGACCCCGTCGTAGAGGTGCCGATGCCCGGCGCCTATGCGCCCGACGTATTCGTGTCGGTGCTGGCGGTGCGCGGCCGGATCGAGGACGGCTGGGGCGGCTGGTTCCGCCGCCTGGGCGAGCGGATCGGGCTCGTCGCAAAACGTGAGCCCGCGCCGCCCCCGACCGCCTTGGTCGACCTCGCCAAGCCCGCCTACCGGCTGGGCGTCGCCAAGGTGAAGATCGGGTGGGAAGCGCACCGGCTGCAGGTGGCGGTCCGGCCCGCGGCGACCCGCTTCGGCCCGCGCGAGACGGCGAATGTCGCGATCGAGGTGCGCGGCCCCGACGGCAAGCCCGCGCGCAGCGCCGATGTCGCCTTCGCTGCGGTCGACGAGGCGCTGCTGCAGCTCGCGCCCAACCCCAGCTGGGACGTGCTGACGGCGATGATGGGCGAGCGTCCGCTGTCGGTGCTCACCTCCACCGCGCAGATGCAGGTGGTGGGCAAGCGCCATTACGGGCGCAAGGCGGTGGAGGCGGGCGGCGGCGGCGGCGCGGACCAGGCGGCGCTCAACCGCGAGAACTTCCAGCCGGTCTTGCTGTGGCGCGGCCGCGTGGCCCTCGACGGGCAGGGGCGCGCGAAGGTGGCGGTGCCGCTGTCCGACGCGCTCTCCTCCTTCAAGCTCGTCGCGATCGCGACGGACGGCGCGGACCGGTTCGGCACCGGCACGGCAGCGATCCGCACCGCGCAGGATCTGCAGCTCTTCGCCGGGCTGCCGGCGCTGGTGCGCGAGGGCGATTGGTACGCGGCCGGCTTCACGCTGCGCAACGGCTCGTCGCGCCCGATGACGGTGACGGCGAACGTGGAGCTGTTTCCCCGGATCGCACATGGCAAGCCCCTGACGGTCACCATCCCGGCGGGCGGGGCAGCGCCGATCGGCTGGAACCTATCCGCGCCCGCGAACCTGCCCAACCTGCGCTGGACGGTCTCGGCGCGCGCGGCTGACGGCAAGGCGACCGACCGGCTGACGGTCACACAGGACATCGCGCCCGCCGTCCCCGTCGAGGTCTGGGCCGCGACGCTCGCCCGGGTGGGCGACACGCGCATTCCGATCGCCGCGCCGGCGGGCGCGCTGCCCGGCCGCGGGAGCGTCGACATCCAGCTGTCGGACACGCTCGCGCCGCCCTTGACCGGGGTGCGGGAGTTCATGAGCCGCTATCCCTATACCTGCTTCGAGCAGCAGCTGTCGCGAGCCGTCGCTCTGGACGACCGAGAGGGGTGGAACGGGCTGGCCGCGGCCATCCCGACCTACCTCTCGTCGGACGGGCTGCTGAAATACTGGCCGAGCGGGTCGCTGGAGGGGTCGGAGTCGCTCACCTCCTACGTGCTCGCGACGACGGCGGAGGCCGGGTTCGCCATCCCCGAGACGTCGCGGGCGCGGATGATCGAGGGGCTGAAGGCGGTGCTCGACGGCCGCGTCCGGCATGAGACCTACGGCGACATCCGCGTGCGCCGGCTCGCCGCGTTCACCGCGCTGGCCGCGAATGGGGCCGCCACGCCCGGGATGCTGGGGCAGATCGGGCTGACGCCGCGCGAGATGCCGACCGCCTTCCTTGCCGACTATCTCCGCGCGCTCGACCGGCTGCCGCTCGCCAACGGCGCGCAGGTCCGGGCGGCCGCGGAGAACGAGCTGCGGTCGCGGCTGGTGTTCGAGGGCACGCGGCTCGACCTCAGCGACGCCGGGAACCAGGTCTGGTGGATGATGTCGTCGAGCGACGAGGCCACGGCCAAGGTGCTGACCGCGACGCTCGGCCGGCCGGGGTGGCAGGACGACGCGGGCCGCATGATGCTGGGCGTCGCGCTGAGGCAGTCCAAGGGACGCTGGGACACCACGACCGCGAACGCCTGGGGGGCGCTGGCGGTCAGGAAGTTCGCCGCGCTCTACCCGGCGGTCGCGGTCGCGGGCACGACGACGCTAGGCCTGGACGGCCGCAGCATGATCCGGACCTGGCCGCTGCCGCTGCCGGCGCGGAGCGTGTCCTTCCCGCTTCCCGCCCGCCAGACGCCGCTGCTGCTGACCCAGACGGGCGGGGCGGGGCCGTGGGCGACGGTGGCCGTGCGCGCCGCGGTGCCGCTGCGCCAGCCGTTGTTCGCCGGCTACCGGCTCAGCCGGACGATCGAGCCGGTGCAGCAGCGTCATCCCGGCCGCTGGACACGGGGCGACGTGCTGCGGGTGGTGCTGACGGTCGACGCCTCCGCCGAGCGCAACTGGGTCGTGCTCAACGACCCCATACCCGCCGGCGCGGCGGTGATCGGCGATCTGGGCGGCAGCTCCAAGCTGCTGCGCCAGGGCGAGGCGTCGCCCGGCGAGCGCTTCGGCGCACTGATCGGCGGCAAGCGCTATTCGGTCGAGGTGGGCGCGCAACCGGCCTATGTCGAGCGGGCGCGCGACGCCTGGCGCGGCTATTTCAGCTGGGTGCCGGCAGGGCGGTTCGTCACCGCCTACACGCTCCGCCTCAACACGGCGGGACGGTTCAGCCTGCCGCCGAGCCGGGTGGAGGCGATGTACTCGCCGGCCGTGCGCGCGCAGGTGCCGAACGCGGTATTCGAGATCGCGGCGCGGTGATGGCTGGCAGCAGCGGTGATCGCCTCCCCGGCGGAGGCCGGGGTCCAGCTTCGAGCCGCTAACAGTGGAGCGCGTGTCTCGCTCATCCCTGCGCCGGGGAGGCGTATGGGGCGGGGCCGCGCTGACTCTGCTTCTTGTCGTGCTTGGCGTCCTCACAGCGCCCCCGACCATGCCGCCCTATGCCGCGGTGCGCGCGGTCTGGCGGCCGTCGGAGGCGTGGCTATACGACCGCAACGGCGTGCTTCTCGACTCCTCGCGGGTCGACTTCCAGCGCCGGCGGCTGGGTTGGACCGCACTCGGCGAAGTCGCGCCGGTCGTGCCGGAGACGGTCCTCGCGGCGGAGGATCGCCGCTTCCATCGCCACGGCGGCGTCGACGCGCTGGCGCTCGCCGCTGCGCTCCGAGACCGCCTTTCCGGTCGGCCGGGCCGCGGCGCGAGTACGATCACGATGCAGGTGGCGGGCCTGCTCGCGCCCGAGCTGGCCCGGCCGGGCGAGCGGGGCTGGCGCGACAAGCTCCGGCAGATGCGCGCCGCTTGGGCGCTCGAGCACGGGTGGAGCAAGGCCGAGCTGCTCGAGGCCTATCTGAACCTCGCGCCGTTCCGCGGCGAAGCGCAGGGGGTCGGCGCCGCCGCGCTCGGGCTGTTCGGCAAGACGCCGGACACGCTCGGGCGCGACGACGCGCTGATCCTCTCGGCGCTGCTGCGCGACCCGCAAGCCGGGCCGGACGCAGTGGCGAGGCGGGCCTGCGCGCTCGCCCGCGAGCCCTGCGGGCGCTTTCCGGCGCTGGCCGCCTCCGCGCTGGGTCCGACGCGTTCGCTCCAGCTCGATCCCGGCCTCGCCCCGCATCTGGCCGACCGTCTGCTGCGCCGCCCGGGGCTGCGCGTCCGCACGACGCTCAACGCCCATCTGCAGCGCCTCGCCATCGCGGCGCTCCGCCGTCAGCTGCAGGGCCTGGGCGGGACGCGCGCGCGCGACGGCGCCGTCGTGGTGGTCGACAATGCGACGGGCGACGTGCTCGCTTACGCCGGCGGGATCGGGGGCGCCTCGACCGCGCCGGCCGTCGACGGGGCCGCGAGCTATCGCCAGGCCGGCTCAACGCTGAAGCCGTTCCTGTACGCCCAGGCGATCGAGCGGGGGTATCTGACCGCGGCATCGATCCTGGATGATTCACCGGTCCAGCTCGACACCGCGTCGGGCCTCTATGTCCCGCAAAACTACGATCGCGGCTTCAAGGGCCTCGTATCCGCGCGCACGGCGCTGGCGGGGTCGCTCAACGTGCCCGCCGTGCGCACGCTGCTGCTGGTGGGCGTCGAGCCGTTCCGGGACCGGCTTTGGGACCTCGGCTTCCACGGTCTGGTCGAGGACGGGGCCTATTACGGCTTCAGCCTGGCGCTGGGATCGGCGGAGGTGACCCTGGCCGAACAGGTGGCGGCCTATCGGGCGCTGGCGAATGGCGGCCGCTGGTCGCCGTTGCGCCTGACCGCCGACGCGCCCGCAGCGCCGGGGCGCGCCATCGTCAGCCCGGCCGCCGCATGGATCGTCGGCGACATGCTCGCCGACCCGAACGCGCGCGTCGCCACCTTCGGCCTCGATTCGGCGCTGCGCCTGCCGGTCTGGGCGGCGGTGAAGACCGGCACGTCCAAGGCGATGCGCGACAACTGGTGCATCGGGTTCAGCCGCCGCTTCACGGTCGGGGTCTGGGTCGGCAACGCGGAAGGCGATCCGATGCGCGCCGTCTCCGGCACCAGCGGTGCGGCTCCCGTCTGGCGCGACATCATGCTGGCGCTCGAGGCGGGCCGAGCGAGTGCGCCGCCGGCGCCGCCGCCCGGCGTCGAGCAGCGCTTCATCCGCTTCGCCGCCGGCACCGAGCAGCCGCGCCGCGAGTGGTTCCTGGCGGGCTCAGGCCAGGCGGTGATCGCGGCGGTGCCCGACGCCGCGCGCCGGCCGCGGATCACCAGTCCCGTCGCCGGCGGCGTCTATGCCCGTGACCCGGATATCCCCCGCGACCGCCAACGCCTGGCGGTGACGGTGAGCGGCGGCGGCGCGCCGCACCGGCTGGTGCTCGATCGTTGGGACCTCGGCCCCGCAGCCGCGATGCCGCTCGCGCTCCCCGCGCCCGGCGCGCACCGCCTCAGGCTGGTCGATCTGGGCGGGCGCGTCGTGGACCAGGTGCTCTTCACCGTCCGCTGAGCGCGGCTTACGGCCCGGTGCGGCCGCCCGCCCCGCCTGCGCCCGGTGCGCCGACCGCGCCGATATTGCCGAACAGGTCCTCGAAGAAGCCGCGCTTCTTGCCGAGCGTCGGCGTCGTCTTCCCATAGGGGTCGACGCTGACGACCTGCGTCCGGTCGCCGCGGCGCACGGCGCTGACGACGCCCTGTTCGTCGAACGAGATCTGCAGCGTCACCTGCGTGTTCGGGCGGGGATTGCGAAAGGCGAGGTTCTGGGAGTCGCGCGACACGTAGTACCAGTCGCGGTCGTCGAACTGGCCGGAGACCGACGGCTTGCCCAGCGTCGCCAGCACCGACTGCTTGGTGTCGACGCCCGGCTGCACCGAGTTGGCGAGATCCGCGTCCACGATATAGCCCTGATGCGAGCGCAGCGGGGTGCACGCCGCCGCGGACAAGCCGGCAAGGGCGAGCGCGAGCGCGAGGCGGGCGGGCGATGACGTCATGGGAACACTCCGAACCGGGCCGGTGCGATTGCAAAGGGGGCCGCGCGCGTCGATATGCGCGAGCGTGGCTATAGGCAAGAAATGAGGCGGATTTGAGCTGGCTGGCGAAGCTCAGGCGGGCCCCGCGCGACGAGCAGCTCGCGCTGTACGAGGCGGTCGTCGCGCGCGGGCGCGAGCCGCACTGGTATCTGGCGGGCGCGGTGCCGGACACGAAGGAAGGGCGGTTCGACATGATCGCGACCGTGCTCGCGACCGTGCTCCTGCGCCTGGAGGATGCGCCGGAGGGCGCGGCGCCCGCGGCGCGGCTGGCCGAGCGCTTCGTCGACGACATGGACGGGCAACTGCGCGAGGAAGGAGTCGGCGACATCGTCGTCGGCAAGCATGTCGGCCGGATGATGGCGCTGCTCGGCGGCCGGCTCGGCGCCTATCGCGACGGCTTCGCGGCGGGCGACATCGGCCCGGCGCTGGTCCGCAATCTGTATCGCGGCGCTGCGCCCGAGCCCGCGGCGCTCGCCCATGTCGCCGACGCGCTCCAGAGCCTGCGCGAGCGGCTGCGCGCCGTGCCGATCGACGCGCTTGCCGACGGGACGCTGCCGTGACGCCGGAATTCAGCCGACCCGAGCGGCTGGACCAGATCGGCGGCGAGCCGCGGACGGTGCGGATCGAGGCGGACGAAGCCGAGCGGTCGGCGCTCGCCCGCCGCTTCGGTCTGCCCGGCGTCGAGCGGCTCGCGGCCGAGTTCCAGCTGCGGCGAGAGGCCGGCGGGGTGCGCGCCACGGGCCGGGTCGAGGGCGCGGTGACGCAGGCCTGCTCGGTCTCCGGCGAGCCGCTGCCGGCGCGTATCGACGAGGCGGTCGACCTGCGCTTCGCCGAGGAGCCGGTCGGGGCTGAGGAGGTCGAGTTGTCGGCGGACGCGCTCGACACCCTGCCCATCGAGGGCGGCGCGATCGACCTGGGCGAGGCGGCGGCGGAGACGCTGGCGCTGGCGCTCGATCCGTTTCCGCGCGCCCCGGGCGCGGAGGACGCGCTGAAGGCGGCTGGCGTGCTGAGCGAGGGCGAAGGCGGGCCGTTCGGCGCGCTGGCGGCGCTCCGGGACAAGCTAAAGAGCTAGTCTTCCGGGCGGTTCAGGTGCGCCTGGCGGGCGCGGAACTCGCCCTGCGCGAAATGGGCGAGCTCGCGGCGGCGCGCTTCGGCGCGGCCGGCGAGCGACTCCAGCGTGCCCAGCGTGTCCGCCAGCAGGGCCCGGCGCTCGTCCGGCGTGGCGGTCCGTCCGTGACGCACGCAGTCTTCGACGATGGCGGGCAGGTGCTTGCGGATCTTGATGGGCAGCTGCGCGGACGGGTCCTCCTGCGCCTCCGCCACCTGCAGATAGCGCGCGCAGGCGTCCCAGGCCGCATCCAGCCGTCGCCGGGACCGCCAGTCCGCCAACGCGCGCAGCTCGCGCCAGGCCGGACCGAGCGCGGCTTGCTCTGGCGGAGGCGGGGCTGCGTTCTCGATGGTCCGGGCCGCAGCCGGCGTCTGCACGCGCCGACGCCGCCGCCGGCCGGACCGGGCCGACAGCAGCAGCAGCGTGCCCGCAAAGACGGCGAGCGGCACCCAGCCCTCTCCTTCGCCGAGCGGCAACGCGAGCGCGGCCACCAGCGCGGCGACGCCGGCGAGGGTCAGGCGAAACGCCCAGCGCAGGATCGGCGCCAGCACGCCGACCAGCGCAAGCGCCAGCAGCCCGAGCGGGACCAGGACGAGGAACATGAGCAGCTGGCGCATAGGCCGTCCGATTTAGGCGGAGTCGGGGCCCAGACCAGGGTCGAGATCACGCGGCCGGACGAAGCGGGTCAGCGCCGCGCCGCCCTTGGCCGCCTCGCGCCAGCGCTCGATGGAGAAGCTGAGCTCCGCCATGCTGGCGGTCGGGTATTTTTCCTCGACCGCGCCGCGCATCGGCTCGGCGTCGGGCACCAGCAGCAGCACCAGATCCTCGAGCCCCGGATTGTGTCCGACGAGCAGCACCGTGCCGTGCGCGTCGTCGAGATCGCGCACTAGGTCGAGCAACGTCGCGGCGGAGGCGAGATAGATGCGGCGGTCCCAGGCGGGCTGCAGCGCGTCGCCATAGCCGCTCGTGACCTCTTCCAGCGTCTGCTGCACCCGGACGGCGGGCGAGGCGATGATGTGATCGAAGTGGAGTCCTTCGCGCTTCAGGTGCCGCCCGACCACCTGCGCCGCGCGCCGCCCCTTGGCGTTCAGCGGCCGATCGAAGTCGCGCTGCACGCCATCGTCCCAGCCGGACTTGGCATGGCGCAGCAGCGTCAGCGTCTTCATGGGACCGGCTCTTGGCGCAAGTCGGCGTGCGAGGAAAGCCGGGAAGCGACACGCGCGACCGCTTCGTCCAGCGTGACCCGCAGCACCGGCGCGCCGGGCGGAAAGGCGGCGAGCAGGCGCGAAGGCATCGCGGCCGAGAGCAGGACAAAGGCGCCGCGGTCGTCCGCGCGCCGGATCAGCCGACCGAACGCCTGGGCGAGGCGCGCGCGGACGATGCGGTCGTCATAGGCCGGGCCGCCGCCCGCCAGCTTGCGCGCTGCGTGCAGCACGGTCGGCTTGGGCCAGGGCACGCCTTCCATGACGACGAGGCGCAGCGAGTGGCCGGGCACGTCGACGCCGTCGCGCAGCGCATCGGTGCCGAGCAAGGAGGCATGCGGGTCGTCGCGGAAGATGTCGACCAGCGTGCCGGTGTCGACCGGATCGACATGCTGCGCGTGTAGCGGCAGGCCGTCGCGCGCGAGCCGGTCGGCGATGCGGGCGTGGACCGCGCGCAGCCGCCGGATCGCGGTGAACAGCCCCAACGCGCCGCCGCCGGCCGCCGCGATCAGGCGTGCGTACGCATTGGCGAGCGCGGGCAGGTCACCGCGCTTCACGTCCGTCACGATCAGCACTTCGGCCTGTGCGGCATAGTCGAATGGGCTCGGTGCCTCGAAGTGCGTCGCGGGTCGGGCGAGATGGGGCACGCCGGCGCGGGCGTCCGCCGTCGCCCAGTCCCCGCCCGCGGTCAGTGTCGCCGAGGTGACGAGCGCGCCGTGCGCCGATTTCAGCACCGTCTCCGCGAAGGGCCGGGTCGGGTCGAGCCAGCGGCGGTGCAGGCCGATGTCATACTCTCGTCCCTCGGCGCGGTCGACGGCCAGCCAGTCGACGAAATCGGGATCGGCCGGGCCGCCGATGCGGGCGAGCAGCGCCAGCCAGGCCGCCACCGTCTCCGCCCGCCAGCCGATCGAGGCGACCGCGCCTTCGATGCGCGCCCGCGCGGCCGCGTCCATCCAGTCCGGCGCTTCGGCGAGCACGGCCTCCAGCCGCTTGGCGAGGGCCATCATCGGCCTGACCAGCCGGTCAAGCGCCTGCGCGGCGGGGCCGGCGGCGTCGATCAGCGCGGGCGTCGGCTCCGCGAGTTCGGTCTCCAGGCCATAGCCCGCGTCCTCCGACCCGCCCTCGGCGCGGGCATAGGCGAGCCCGCGCACGGCCGCGAGCAGCGCCTCGAGCGGCCCGAGCGCCGCGCCTTCCGCCAGACGGCCGAGCCAGCCGTCGCCGGGCAGCTTGCGCGCGGCCTCCGCGATGTCGGCGATCGCCTGCCCACCCTCCTCGTCATAGCTGGCCACGTCCGACAGCCGCGCCGCGAGTCCTCGCCGCCGACCGCGCGCGCTCCCCTCCGGCCCCAGGATCCAGCGCCGGAGTTCGATCGTCTCGCCGCCGGTCAGCGCGGTCCCGAACATCGCGTCGGCGGCGTCGTGGAGGTGGTGCCCTTCATCGAAGACGTAGCGCGTCGGACGCGTCGCCAGCTCGCGGCCGCGCGCCGCGTTGACCATGACGAGCGCATGGTTCGCGACGACGATGTCGGCCTGGGCGCTGGCGCGCGCGGCGCGCTCGATGAAGCACTTCCGGTAATGCGGACACCCGGCATAGACGCACTCGCCGCGTCGGTCGGTCAGCGCGACCGAACCGTTGCGGCGGAACAGCGTCGTGAGCCAACCCGGCAGGTCGCCGCCCACCATGTCGCCGTCGGCCGTATAGGCCGCCCAGCGCGCGACCAACTGCGCCAGCACCGCCGCGCGGCCCGCGAATCCGCCCTGCAAGGCGTCTTCCAGATTGAGCAGGCAGAGATAATTCTCCCGGCCCTTGCGCGTGACGACCCGCGCGCGACGCTCGGCGGGGTCGGGGAAAAGCCGCGCGGTTTCGTGGGAGAGCTGGCGTTGCAGCGCCTTGGTGAAGGTCGACACCCAGACAGCCCCGCCCGCCCGCTCCGCCCATAGCGCGGCGGGCGCGAGATAACCGAGCGTCTTGCCGATCCCGGTTCCCGCCTCCGCCAACACCAGATTGGGCGCGTCGCGCACCGCTCGGGGGCCAAAGGCGGCGGCGGCGGCGGCGGCATAGGCGCGCTGGCCCGGCCGCTCCTCCGCCGCCCCGCCGACGAGAGCGGCCAGCCGCCCCTCCGCTTCCTGCGGATCAAGCGCGACCGTGCGCGGCGCGGGCCGGGGCGGCGTCTCTTCCCATTCGGGCAAGCGGCCGAACAGCCACCGTTCGGCCTTGGCCGGCTTGGCGATGCGCTGCGTCACCGCCGCCGCCCAGGGCCAGCGCAGCCGGGTCAGCGACTGGGCGGCCATCCAGGCTCCCTGGCGCTCGGGCCAGTCCCCGTCCGCCGCCGCGAGCAGCGCGGCCGCCGCCTCCAGCAGGAAAGCGGCGACGTCCTCCTCCCGATCGGGCGGCGACAGATCGACCGCGCGTGCCAGCCCGGGGGGGGTCGGCACCGCGAAGCGCGCCGGGTGGATGAAGGCGAACAGCTCCAAGAGGTCGAGCCCCGACAGCTCGGCATAGCCGAGCCGCTGACCGATCAAGGGCGCGTTGAGCAGGATGACGGGCGTCTCCGCCGCCGTCCGGATCGCCTCCCCTCGCCCGATCGCGCGCGTGCCGCTCCGGTCCGCGATCCAGATGCCGGCATGACTGGCGTGAAGGGCGGGATGCGGCGGCACCTGCGCTCCTTACGCTGGAACAGAAGGGGGACGGAAGCCTTTTGCACGCCGCCGTGCCGCCAATCGGCCGCCCGGCGCGTTCAACCCTGACTTGCGCGGCGGCAGCGACCCGCGCCATGGACCCGAAACTTTCTCATAGCGAGCCTATATCCCGAGCATGCCGAACCCGTCCGACGCCGCGCCCGCCCCGGAAACGCGCGCGCCGCTCCGCCATCTCGATGTCCGGAAGATCGCCCGGGAGGTCGCGCGGCATCGTGTGATCGACGGGCGGCGCGGCGCGCTCGAGCTGGCGATCACCTTCGGCCCTTTCGTCGCGACCTGGTTGGCGATGTGGCTCGCGATGCAGTGGAGCTACTGGCTGGCGCTGCCGCTCGCGCTGCCCGCTGCGGGGTTCCTGTTGCGGCTATTCCTGATCCAGCATGATTGCGGCCACGGGGCGTTCTTCCGCAGCAAGCGGGCGAACGACTGGACCGGGCGGTTGATCGGGGTGCTGACGCTCAGCCCCTACGACTTCTGGCGGCGCACGCATGCGATGCACCATGCCGGCACCGGCAATCTCGACAAGCGCGGGATCGGCGATGTGGACACGCTGACCGTGGCCGAGTTCGCCGGCAAGTCCTGGGCGGGGCGGCTGCGCTATCGGCTCTATCGGCACCCAGTCATCCTGTTCGGGCTGGGTCCGGCCTATCTCTTCTTCCTGCGCTACCGCCTGCCGCTCGGCCTGGCGCGCCAGGGCTGGCGACCCTGGGCGAGCACCATGGGGACCAACGTCGCCATCGCGGCGCTCTCTCTCGGGCTGATCCTGCTCGTCGGGCTGAAGACCTTCCTCTTGATCCAGCTACCAATCACGCTGCTGGCGGCATCGGCGGGCGTGTGGCTCTTCTATGTGCAGCACCAGTTCGAGACGACGCTCTGGGCGCGCGGCAAGGCGTGGACCTTCCACGAGGCCGCGCTCTACGGCAGCTCGCACCTTCACATGCCGGCGGTGCTGCGCTGGTTCACGGCCAATATCGGGATGCACCACATCCACCATCTGTGCAGCACGCTCCCCTTCTATCGCCTGCCCGCGGTGATGAAGGCGCTGCCCGAGCTGGCGCACATCAACCGCCTGACCCTGCGCGACAGCCTCGCCACCGTGCGGCTGACGCTCTGGGACGAGCAGGCCCGGCTGCTGGTCTCGTTCCGCGAGGCCAAGCGGCGAGCGCTCGGCGGGTTCTAATATGGTTCAGCAGAGCTGAACCGGCATCCACGTCAGTGGATCGAACGCTAACGCGCCGTGGCGGCCAGGAAGGGTTGCACCAGCAGGCGCGGGAAGACGGCCTCCAGCGGCTTGGTGTCGGGCAGGATATAGACGTACCCGCCCTTGCGCCGGAACAGCGGCGCGATGCTGCGGCCGTAAAAGGCGCGGGGCACGTTGATGCAGCCGAAGGTGATGCGGTTGTCCTCGACGTCGGGCGACAGAAGTCGCTCCCGGCGCTTCTCGGCGGCGTTGCCGGGCGGGATGGTGTGGATCGCCACGGAGGTGGCGTAGTCGACCCACAGCACCCGCTGCCGGCCCGCCGCCACGCCGAAGCGCGCCAGGTAACGGCCCGCAGGCGTGGTGCGCTCGGCCGGGCCGATCTCCGCCAGCGTCTTGGAGCCGATCCCCGGCGTCGCCTCGTCGCCGGGCATGGCCCCGATCAGCACGGGCACGGCGCCGACCGCCTTGCCCTTGCGATCGAACAGGAACAGCGCCGCCGCGGTCTTGTCGATGATGATATAGGGGGCGGAGCGATTGTCTCCGGATGAGGCCACCCATTCGGCAACGCGCGTCGTTGCCTCCGATGGCATCGGCGCGATCACGTCGGTCGGGATCGCGGGCGCCTTCACCGGGCCGGAACCCGCTGATTGCGCCGCGAGTGAAACCGCGGCCAGGACCGCGATCACCTCCGGACCTCACGGCGCGAAGCCGCTCGCGCCGGGATGGGCGCGAGCGGTTGCGTTACGCTCATCAAGCTGGGACGCGCCCTGCTCAGTTGCGGGGACGCCGGCGGGGCGCCTCGCGCATCCGCTGCTCGATCTGGTCCACGCGCGCGTTGAGCTGCTCCAGCCGCTGGCTGTTGCCCTGGATCTGTCCGGTCGCGGCCTGCGCTTCCGCCAGCGCCTGTCGCGACGCGGTGTCGCCGGCGGCCACGCGCTGCTCCAGCGCATCGATCCGTTGGCTGACGACGGCGATCTCGTCCCGCACGAACCCCTTGGTCGCGCACGCGCCGAGGCCCAACGACCCGACCAGAACCACCGTCGCGGGGGCCAGCTTCTTCAGAAACATCAACATACTCCTCACCGAACCCCTGCGGTGATGGCAATGCTTGGCGACGCGGTTCGGATCCGGTGTTTCGACGCGGCAACCGGTCGGCTCGTCCCGCCTTGCCCGTCCAGGACGGAAGGCTTACCCTTCACCTCTCCAACGGAAGACGCACCATGCGGACCTGGTTGAGAACCTTCGTCGCGGGCATTCTGGCGTTTGCGGGCGTTGGCGCGGTGGCCCAGTCCCATCAGCATGGCCATGCGGGCGCGGCGCAACGCCTGGGCGAGCTAAGCTTTCCCAATCGCGGCAACGCGGCGGCGCAGGAGCCGTTCCTGCGCGGCGTAAAGCTGCTCCACAACTTCACCTACGCCGGTGCGATCAAGGCTTTTCAGGAGGCGCAGGCAGCCGATCCGGACTTTGTTCTCGCCTATTGGGGTGAGGCGATGGCGTATAACCAGACGCTCTGGGCGAACCAGAATGTCGCTGCCGCCCGTGCCGCCCTGGCGAAGCTCGGCCCGACCCCCGATGCAAGACGGGCCAAGGCGCGCGATCCGGAGGAAGTGCGTTGGCTGGCCGCCGCCGAGGTTCTTTATGGTCCCGGCGACAAGGCGTCGCGCGACATCGCCTATGCGGGGGCAATGGAGGCCTTCGCCGATGCGGAGCCTGCGAACGTGGAGGCGCAGGCCTTCGCCGCGCTGGCGACCCTCGGCCGGTCGCATGGCGTGCGGGACGTCGCCAATTACATCCGGGCGGCCGCGCGACTGGAGGCGCTGTTTCCGACGCACCAGTCGCACCCGGGCGTGCTCCACTATCTGATCCACGCCTATGACGACCCGGTGCACGCGCCGCTGGGACTGCGCGCGGCGCGACTGTACGGCAAGCTCGCATCGGACAACGCGCACGCACTTCACATGACGTCGCACATCTTCCTCGCGCTTGGCATGTGGCCCGAGACGGAGGCGGCCAATCTGGAGGCGATCGCGGCCAGCGACGCCCGCCTCGCCCAGGCCAAGCGCCCGCCCTATGTTTGCGGGCATGGCCCGATCTGGCTCGTATATGCGAGGCTGCAACAAGGGGAGGACGCAAGCGCGGACATTGCGCGGTGCAAGGCCCAGGCGTTCGAGCCCGCCGCCCTGTCGGCGGAGACGAAGGTGATCGGCGACGCGGAAGCGGGCCCCGGCGGCTGGTCGGACATGATGGTGCGGCAGGGGATCGAGACCGGCCGTTGGGACACGGACTCTGCATTGCCGGAGGGGCGCTTCGGTTTCGCTCGGTTCAACCTGGCTTACGCGCGCGTGCTGAAGGGTCGCAATCACCCGGAGGCGGCGCGCTCCGCGCTGGCTGATCTGATCCAAGCCCGCGGGGCGATCGCCGCGGCCATGACCGAGGAGCTGCCGGACGAGCATCAACTCGGGCGATGGCTAGACCTGACCGTCGACCAGGCGAAAGGGATCGCCGCGCTTGCCGGCGGCCAGCACGAGGCAGGCTTGGCGGCGCTCCGCGCCGTCGCGATCAGGGAGGCGGCGCTGCCGCCCGTGTTCGGGCCGCCTGCCTTGCAGAAGCCGACCGCCGAATTGCTTGGGGACGAGTTGCTCGCGGCGGGGCGCAAGACGGAGGCGGCGGAGGCTTATCGCCAGGCGCTCGCCGTCGCCCCGGGACGGCGACTGTCCGTCATGGGACTGAAGGCGGCGACCACGCCCTGACCGCGTGACGCGCGCGCGGCTTGCCGCTAACCGCGCAGCCTATGACCGATCTCCACGCCGCCGCACTCGAGTCCAAGGCTTGGCCCTTCGAGGAGGCGCGCAAGCTGCTTGCGCGCTGGCCGGAGGGGAAGCCGGGCGGCGCGCCGGTCGTGTTCGAGACGGGCTACGGGCCCTCCGGCCTGCCGCATATCGGCACGTTCAACGAGGTGGCGCGCACCACTTTCGTGCGGCAGGCCTTCGCGACGCTGTCGGACCAGCCGACGCGGTTGATTGCGTTTTCGGACGACATGGACGGACTGCGCAAGGTGCCCGACAACGTTCCGAACGGCGCGATGCTGGCGGAGCATCTCGGGCGGCCGCTCAGCCGCATTCCCGACCCGTTCGGAACGCACGACAGCTTCGCCGCGCACAACAACGCGCGGCTGCGCGACTTCCTCGACCGCTACGGCTTTGATTACGAGTTCGCCTCCGCGACGGAATACTACACGACCGGGCGGTTCGACGATCAGCTCAGGAACGTGCTGCGCAACTTCGACGCGATCATGGGCGTGATGCTGCCGACGCTCCGGGCCGAGCGGCGCGCGACCTATTCGCCGGTGCTCCCGATCAGCCCGAAGACGGGCGTGGTGCTGCAGGTGCCGGTCGAGGTGGTGGACGCCGATGCCGGGCTGATCGCGTTCGACGACGGCGGCGAACGGATCGTCCAGTCGGCGCTCGGCGGACAGGCGAAGCTGCAGTGGAAGGTCGATTGGGCGATGCGCTGGGTGGCGCTGGGCGTCGACTACGAGATGGCGGGCAAGGACCTGATCGACTCGGTCGTGCAGTCGGGCAAGATCGCGCGCGTGCTCGGTGGCCGCCCGCCGGAAGGCTTCAACTATGAAATGTTCCTGGACGAGGCGGGAGAGAAGATCTCCAAGTCCAAGGGCAACGGCCTCTCGATCGAGCAGTGGTTGACCTATGGCCCCGAGGAGAGCCTCGCTTTCTATATCTACCGCGAGCCCCGCAAGGCGAAGTCGCTGCACCTGCAGCTGATCCCGCGCACGATCGACGATTATTGGCAGTTTCGCCAGGCCTGGCATGGGCAGGAGGCGAAGGAGCGGCTGGGCAATCCCGTCCACCACATCCATGACGGGCGCGTGCCGCAGTCGGGGCTGCCGGTCACCTTTGGGCTGCTGCTGAACCTGGTGGGCGTGCTGGGCGATGCTTCGAAGGAGCAGGTGTGGGGATATCTCCGCAATTACCTGCCCGACGCGACCCCGGCGGATCAGCCCGATCTCGACCGGCTGATCGACTATGCGCTCGCCTATGCCCGCGACTTCGTCGCGCCGACCCTGCACCGCCGCGCGCCGACCGCTGAAGAGGCCGAAGCGCTGCGCGACCTCGACGCGGCCTTGGCCAAGCTCGGCGACGGCGCGGACGCGGAGGCGATCCAGACGGAGGTCTACGAGATCGGCAAGGCGCGGTTCGGGAAGGACCGCTTACGCGACTGGTTTCGGACGCTCTACGAGACGCTGCTCGGCTCCGCCCAGGGCCCGCGCATGGGCAGCTTCATCGCGCTTTACGGGGTCGACAACACCCGCCGGCTGATCGCGGACGCGTTGGCGCGCTAGATGTGCAACGAGGCGGCGCGGCGCATCGAACTCGGCCTGTTGCGGGACGATTGGGGCCAGACGCGCCTGCCGCTGCGCTTTCCGGAGGGGCTGCCGAACATGGCGCCGCTGGACAGCTTCCGCATCACCGACCCGACCGTCATCATCCGCCGGGCGGATGGCGAGGACGCGGCCGAGCTGGTCACGCGGCGATGGAGCTGGCCCGGGCCGGGCGGCAAGCCGGTCTACAATTTCCGCTCGGACGGGAGGGCGCTCGACAAGGGCCGCTGCCTGATCCCCGTCGACAGCTTCTTCGAGTTCACCGCCCCGGGCGACCCCAGGCAGAAGCGCAAGGACAAGTGGAGGTTCCGGCTGGGCGGCCACGCATGGTTCTGCATCGCGGGACTGTGGCGGAGCGATCCGGGCGTGGGAGAGGCGTTTACCATGCTCACCTGCCCCCCGGGTCCCGACATGGCGCCCTATCACGACCGGCAGGTGGTGGTGCTGGGCCGCGACGAATGGGCGAGGTGGCTGGACCCGAGCGTGGCGAGCGCCGGTCTGTGCCGCCCGCGCCCGGCCGGCGACCTGCTGGTCGAGCGGGCGTGATGCGGCGCTTCTTCTCCCCCCGCCAGCTGGCGCACGCGCCGGCGCAGGAGCTGCACAACGGCGCGTTCACGGCTTATGCCGAGGTGCCGGCGCGCGCGGACGCGATCCTCCGCGCGATCGGCGGTGCGGAGGATCCGACCGACCATGGCCTGGCGGCGATCGCGGCGGTGCATCCGGCCGACTATCTCGCCTTCCTGCAGGATGCGCCGCGGTTGTGGCGAGAGGCGGGGAGGCCGGGGGAAGCGATCCCCTATGTCTTTCCGGTAGTTGGGCGACGCGCGCTCCGGCTCGAACGGGTCGACGCGCTGATGGGGCGCCATTGCTTCGACGCGACGACGCCGATCACGCCCGCGACCTGGGATGCGGCCTATTGGAACGCGCAGACCGCCCTGTCGGCGACACGAACGGTGCTCGCGGGCGAGCGGACCGCCTTCGCGCTGTGCCGGCCGCCGGGGCATCATGCCGGAGCGGATTACTGCGGCGGCTATTGTCACCTGAACGTCGCCGCGATCGCCGCGCAGGCGGCGCGCGATGCGGGCGTGGCACGGGTGGCGGTGCTCGACATCGACTACCATCACGGCAACGGCACGCAGGACATCTTCTGGAGGCGCGGCGACGTGTTCTACGCCAGCGTCCATGCCGATCCGGCCACCGATTACCCTTTCTACTGGGGCCATGCCGACGAGCGCGGTGCGGGCGAGGGCGAGGGCGCGACGCTCAACCTGCCGCTGCCGCAGGGCACCGGGATCGAGGCGTTCCGGCGGGCGCAGGCGACCACTCTCGACGCCATCGCCGCCTTCGCGCCGGGGCTGCTGGTCGTCAGCTTCGGCGCGGACACCTGGGACGGCGATCCGATCAGCGGCTTCCGGCTGCGCACCCCCGATTATGCGCTCCTCGCGCGTGACGTCGCCGCGTGCGGCTGGCCCACCGTCATCGTCATGGAGGGCGGCTATGCGGTCAACGCGCTGGGCGCGAACGTTGCGGGATTTCTGAGCGGGTTCTAGGCCGCCGTGCTCCCGCGAAGGCGGGAGCCCAGAGCCACGAAGGCCGAGGCCTGCTGCTCCTGGCCCCCGCTTTCGCGAGAGCGCCGGCCCTACCGTGACGCCACGTCCACCGCGTCGATCGGCGGCTGCCCGGCCATGCCGGCCGCCACGGCCTCGACCCGCTCCATCACGTGCAGCACGTTGCCGCCGGCGAGCCTGGCGAGATCGGCGTCGCTCCAGCCCCGCCGGGCGAGCTCGGCGAAGAGCAGCGGATAGCCGTCCACCCCCGTCATGCCGACCGGCCCGGTGCCGTTGATCCCGTCATAGTCGCCGCCCAGCCCCACCGCGCCGCGCCCGGCGAGCCGCGCGATGTGCTCGACATGGTCGGCGACGGTGCCGGCATCGACGCGCGGCTCCGGGTGCCCCGCGTCCCAAGCGACGAGTGGCGCCGGCGCGCGCGGCCCATAGACGTCGGCCGGCACGCCCAGGCTCCGCGCATGGGCGGTGCGCGCCTGGTCCCACGCGCGCCACGCCGGCGAGAGGAAGTTCGGGTACAGGTTGACCATCACCACGCCGCCGTTCGCGCCGATCGCGGCGAGCAGGTCGTCGGGGATGTTGCGCGGTGCGTCCGCCAGCGCGCGGGCGGAGGAATGCGAGGCGATGACGGGCGCCTTGGTCACGGCCAGCACGTCGCGGAGCGTCGTGTCGGCGATGTGGCTGACGTCGACGATCATGCCGATCCGGTTCATCTCGGCCACCACTTGGCGGCCGAAGGGCGATAGCCCACCCGCGCGGGGCGCGTCCGTCGAGCTGTCCGCCCAGTTCAGGCTCTTCGTATGGGTCAGCGTCATGTAGCCGACGCCGAGCGCCTTGAACTGGCGCAGCACCGCGAGCCGGCCGTCGATCTGGTGCCCGCCCTCGACGCCCAGCAGCGACGCGATCCGCCCCGCCTTCTGGATCCGGCGGATGTCGGCGGCGGAGCGGGCGACCTCGAAGGTGCCGGGGTGCGCCCGGACGAAGCGGTGGACGGTGTCGATCTGCTCCAGCGTCATCTCGACCGCGCGCGGGCCGGTGTGGTCGGCCGGGATCCACACCGACCAGAATTGCGCGCCGACATGCCCGCGCTTCAAACGCGGGATGTCGGTCTGGAGCGGATGCGGAAGCGCCGAGGTGTCGCGCGACAGGTCGGTCGCTTCCACCGCCCCGCCATGGTTGACGCGCAGCTCCCAGGCGAGGTCGTTATGGCCGTCGATCACGGGCGTCGCGGTCAGCACCCGCTCGACCCGGGCCATGATGGCAGGCGTGGGGTCGGGCGCGGGCGCGGGCGCGGCGGCTTGCGCCAGGAGCAGAAAGAGCATCGAACACCTCCGGGCGGGACTATAGCCGGTCGAGCACGAAGCGCACCCGCTCCGCCACGCTCGCGCGCGGCAGCTCGACGAGCGTGTAGCCGTAATCCGCATAGGTGCTCCGCATCAACGCCTCCGTCGCCGCCGCGATCTCGGGCGGCTGCTTGCGCTCGGCGTCGTGGGCGTAGATCTCCGCCCAAAAGGGGGCGAGGAAGACGCGGGGGTTGTAGCGGATGGTCCGCGCCGCCGCGTCGATATGCGTCGGCACGGGCAGGCCGGACAGCCGCAGGAACCCGACCACATCGGGCGCGCCGCGATCGAGCACCACGGTCCCGCCGGTCGCAAGCGCCTGCTGCTGCGCCGCGACCTCGCGCGGCCACATCGCTTCGGCGAAGGCCATCTCGTCCGCCCAGGGCAGCGCCGTCCCGCCGGCCGCGACCTGCTCGCGGATGACCTGGCGCCCCACCTCCCGGCTGGTCCTGATCCCGGCCGCGGCGAGCGCCGCGATCAGCGTCGTCTTGCCAGATCCCGGACCGCCGGTGAGGACGTGAAGGCGGTCCGTCAACACGTCGGCGAGCCTAGCGCAGGCGGGCGTGGGAGCAATCTTCCGGTAACCATGGCCTAACCTCTTCTCCCTAGGGCCTTGCCCCATGCGGGGGCGGACGTGTCTGGCGTGGCGGGGCGGCGTGGGCACGATGCTGCTCCTCGTCACATCCTGCGTCGCGTCCGAGCGGCGCATGGTGGGGCGGACGCCGCCGCCCGTGACCGATGCGCGCGAACTGGTGCGGCGCTTGGCCCCTGGGGTGAGCGCGGAGGCGCTCGCCGCGCTGCCCGACCGCGCCGCGCCCGCGCCGGCCGCCGCCCCGGTCGGGGCGCCCCCCTTCCTGGCGCAGGCCGCGAGCGAAGCCGATGCTGCGCGCGCGCGAATGCCTGACGGCGGCGGTTTACCACGAGGCGCGGTCGGAGTCGGAAGAGGGCCAGCGCGCGGTCGCACAGGTGGTGCTCAACCGCGTCCGCGCCCGCGCCTTTCCGAACAGCGTCTGCGGCGTCGTCTACCAGGGCAGCGAGCGGGCGACCGGCTGTCAGTTCAGCTTCACATGTGATGGCTCGACGCTACGCCCGCGCGATCCCGAGGCTTGGGCCCGCGCCGAGCGGATCGCGACAGCGGCGCTCGCGGGCGAGGTCATGGCCGGGGTCGGCACCGCGACCTTCTACCATGCCGACTATGTGCTCCCCTGGTGGGCGGGCAGCCTCACCCGCCTAGGCGCGGTCGGCCGCCACGTCTTCTACCGCTGGCCGAGCGCGCTGGAACGCGCGCTCGGGATGCGGGCGGCCTACGCCGGGGTGGAACCGGGCGCGCCGTCCCGTGCGCCCGCCGCCAGCGTCGCGGGCGTCACGATCACGCGCGGGTCGGACACCCTAAGCTTCGGGGTGACGGTGCACCGGGGCAGCGCCTCCGACAGCGGGCCGGGCGAAGCCCCGACCAAGGCCGTCCCGATGCGATCCGCCGAAGTCAGGGGCGTTCGCATCCACCGGGGCACGGCGGGCCCGTCCATCGGGATCGACGAGGTCTAGCCTCGACGCCTGAGCGCCTCCTGGGGTCTGGGCCGGTTCTGGCTTCTAGCCATCTGACGGTCGGGCGTAAGCAGCAAGTCGTATGCGCCCGGATCCTGGCCTACGCCGGGGCAGTGAACTAAACGCGCAACCACTCCAGCGGGGCCGCGAGCGGGGCTGCCGCATAATCCACCTGCAGCACTCGGCGATGGGCATGGCCCGTCGAGGGGGTGGACGCGTGCAGGATCGGCGTGCTGTAGGACCAAACATCCCCACGCTGCGCGAGGCACATCGCCGTCCCACACCGCCCGACCGCGTCCGCGATCTCAGGTTCGGAGATGCGGCCGAGCCGGTGCGATCCCGGCGCAATCAGCAAGGGAGCGTTCTGCTTGGGCACATCGTCCAAGTGGATGCGCAGCGTCACCATCGCCTGGATCACCGCGAACGGCGGCTCGACATGCGGCACACCCGCCTTGATAGACCACGGTCCGTAGTCCGGCAGGTCCTCGCGATCGCGGACAGCGATCGTGCGGTCCTGATGCCAACCCAAGCCCCAGTTCGCGCCCGGCGTCTTGTCGAACAGGATCGCACGAACAGGCCGACTGTTTTCGCCGAGGTGGTTGGCGGCCACGCTGCCGATAAGGGACTCGGCATGGAGCAGGTCGGCTAAGCCGGCTAACCCGTAGAGTCGTGTCCCGGCGCGGCCAGGCGAGCAGGTTGACAGCAAGCGCTCGAGGATGTCGAGCGAGGCAAGGGCAGCGCCCTTGTGAAGCTCTGCCCCGTGCTCATCCAGGCTCAACAGGTCAGCCATTGCATCATCGGAAAAGCGACGCGGGAGTAAATCCCGCGTCGTCGGTCGGCGCTGTAGCGCCGCCGGCCGGCCGCGCACGTGCTGCAGTGCCTTGCCGCAGCACCGACCTGCAAGCAGGCTTGCAGGTCTCGCGCGGGCTAGAGCTTCTCCGTCAGCTCCGGCACCACTTTGAACAGGTCGCCGACCAGGCCGATGTCCGCGACCTGGAAGATGGGCGCGTCCTCGTCCTTGTTGATCGCGACGATGACCTTGGAGTCCTTCATGCCCGCCAGGTGCTGGATCGCACCGGAGATGCCGACGGCGACATAGACCTCGGGCGCGACGATCTTGCCCGTCTGGCCGACCTGGTAGTCGTTGGGCGCATAGCCCGCGTCGACCGCCGCGCGGCTGGCGCCGACGCCGGCGCCGAGCTTGTCGGCCAGCGGCTCGATCAGCGCCTTGTACTGCTCGGCCGAGCCGAGCGCGCGGCCGCCGGAGACGATGATCTTGGCGCTGGTCAGCTCGGGGCGCGCGTTCTGCGCGATCTCGGCGCCTTCGAACGTGGAGAGCCCCTGGTCGCCCTTGGACGCGACCGCCTCGACCTGCCCGGACCCGCCGGTCGGAGCCGCCTTTTCGAAGCCGGTCGAGCGCACGGTCAGCACCAGCTTGGGGTCGCTCGTCTGCACGGTCGCGATCGCGTTGCCGGCATAGATCGGGCGCGTGAACGTGTCCGGCCCCTCGACCGAGAGCACGTCCGAGACCTGCATCACATCGAGCAGCGCGGCGACGCGCGGCGCGATGTTCTTGCCGGTCGTCGTGGCGGGCGCGACGAACGCGTCGTGATGACCCATCAGCTCGACCACGAGCGGTGCGACGTTCTCGGCGAGCGCATGAGCATAGGCCGCGTCGTCGGCGACATGGACCTTGCCCACGCCCGCGATCTGCGCGGCGGCCCGCGCGACCGCGTCGATGCCCTGCCCGGCGACGAGCAGGTGCACTTCACCGAGCTTCGACGCGGCGGTCACCGCGGAGAGCGTGGCGTCCTTGACGGCCTTGCCGTCATGCTCGACCCAGACGAGTGTCTTCATAGTCCTAGCCTCGTTTCTCTCTTCCGTTCGCCCTGAGCCTGTAAAGGGCCGTTCTTCCGGCCGGCGACAGGAGCGGTGCTTCGACAAGCTCAGCACGAACGGGGTGGGGCAACAAAGCCCCCGAATCAGCTTCTTACGACTTGGCGATGCCCATGGCGGCGAGCTTCGTCACCAGCTCGTCCACATCGGCGACCTTGACGCCGGCCTGGCGCTTGCCCGGCTCGGCGACCTTGAGCGTCTTGATCCGCGGCGTCACGTCCACCCCGTAATCGGCGGGCGTCTTCTGCGCGAGCGGCTTGGACTTCGCCTTCATGATGTTGGGCAGCGACGCATAGCGCGGCTCGTTCAGGCGCAGGTCGGTCGTGACGATCGCCGGCAGCTTGAGCTTGTCGGTCTCCAGCCCGCCATCGACCTCGCGGGTGACGACCGCCTGGCCGTCCGCGATCTCGACCTTGGAGGCGAACGTGCCTTGCGCCCAGCCGAGCAGGCCGGCGAGCATCTGGCCCGTTTGGTTGTTGTCGTCGTCGATCGCCTGCTTGCCCAGGATCACCAGGTCCGGCGATTCCTCGGCGACGACGCCCTTGAGGATCTTGGCGACGGCCAGCGGCTCGACATGCCCTTCCGCCACGACCAGGATCGCGCGGTCTGCGCCCATGGCGAGCGCGGTGCGGAGCGTCTCCTGCGCCTTGGCCTCGCCCACCGACACGGCGACGATCTCCGTCACCCCGGCGCGCTCCTTTAGCCGGATCGCCTCCTCGACCGCGATCTCGTCGAAGGGGTTCATGCTCATCTTGACGTTGGCGAGATCGACGCCCGTGCCGTCGGCCTTCACCCGGGGCTTCACATTATAGTCAAGCACGCGCTTGACCGGGACGAGTACCTTCATTCGCTTCCTCCGACACCCCTCTCCCCTTGTGGGAGAGGGAGGGGCCCGCCGCCGTCAGGCGGTGGGAAGGTGAGGGGGCGTTCCCCTCATCCGACCCGGCGCTGCCGGGCCACCTTCTCCCACGAGGGGAGAAGGGAGAACCTCATGCCGCCTTCTTCACCTCGGCGACGATCTTCTGCGCGGCGTCGCCGAGATCGTTGGCGGGGACGATCGCCAGGCCGGAGCCGGCCAGGATCGCCTTGCCCTGCTCGACATTGGTGCCCTCCAGGCGGACCACAAGGGGCACCTGCAGGTTCACCTCCTTGGCGGCCGCGACGATGCCGTCGGCGATGATGTCGCAGCGCATGATGCCGCCGAAGATGTTGACCAGGATGCCCTTCACGTTCGGGTCCTGGAGGATGATCTTGAACGCGGCCGTCACCTTCTCCTTGGACGCGCCGCCGCCGACGTCGAGGAAGTTGGCCGGGAACATGCCGTTCAGCTTGATGATGTCCATCGTCGCCATGGCGAGGCCGGCGCCGTTCACCATGCAGCCGATGTCGCCGTCGAGCTTGATATAGGCGAGGTCGTACTTGGATGCCTCGATCTCCGCCGGGTCCTCCTCCGTCTCGTCGCGCAGCTCCGCCAGGTCCTTGTGGCGGAACATCGCGTTCGAATCGAAGCCGACCTTGGCATCGAGCACCATCAGCTTGCCGTCGTCCGTCACCGCGAGCGGGTTGATCTCGATCTGCGAGGCGTCGGTGCCGATGAAGGCGTCGTAGAGCTTGGCCGCGACCGACTGCGCCTGCTTGAACAGATCGCCCGTCAGGCCCAGCGCGCTCGCGACCGCGCGCCCATGGTGCGGCATGAAGCCGGTGGCCGGGTCGATGTCGATCGTGCGGATCTTCTCCGGCGTCTCGTGCGCCACATCCTCGATGTTCATGCCGCCCTCGGTCGAGGCGACCATCGAGATGCGGCCCGTCGCACGGTTGACGAGCAGCGCGAGGTAGAACTCCTTCGCGATGTCGACGCCGTCGGTGACGTAGAGCCGGTTCACCTGCTTGCCCTGCTCGCCGGTCTGCACGGTCACCAGCGTGTTGCCGAGCATCTCCTGGGCGGCGGCGCGCACCTCGTCGGCGGTGCGCGCCAGGCGGACGCCGCCCTTGGCGTCCGGCCCCAGCTCCTTGAACTTGCCCTTACCGCGGCCGCCGGCGTGAATCTGCGCCTTAACCACATAGAGCGGTCCGGGCAGCTTGCCGGCCGCGGCGACCGCCTCGTCCACGCTCATCGCGGCGTGGCCGGCGGGCACGGGCACGCCGAACTTCGCGAGCAGTTCCTTGGCCTGGTATTCGTGGATGTTCATGGGTCGCCCATGCGCCTTCGAAGATCGGGAATGGCGCGCCTAAAGCATAGGCGCGCGCGCGAATCCACCCTATATGCCCGCCACGATGAGCTGGATGGTCGGCCTTCTCCTGTTCCTGGGCACCGTCGTCGCGATGGAGGGCGTGGCCTATGCGGCGCATCGCTGGGTGATGCACGGGCCGGGCTGGTTCCTGCACAAGAGCCATCATCGGCCGCGCCAGGGCTGGTTCGAGCTGAACGACCTTTACGGCCTGATCTTCGCGGTGCCCTCGGTCGCCCTGATCTATGGGGGCCTGAACGCGGGATGGTGGCCGGGCTGGACCTGGATCGGCGCGGGGATCGCGGCCTATGGCGCGATCTATTTCGGCTTCCACGACGTGATCGTGCACGGCCGCATACCGACCCGCTACCTGCCGCGCTCGCCCTATATGAAGCGGATCGTGCAGGCGCACCGTCTCCACCATGTGGTGGAGACGCGCGAGGGCAACGTGTCGTTCGGCTTCATCGTCGCGCCGCGGCCGGAGGCGCTGAAAGCCGAGCTGAAGCGCCGGGACCGGCGCGGGGTCCGGGCGCCAGCCTTAGCGGAAGAGTAACCATCGCGGGCGCATGGGAAGCGCCATGGAACAGCCGAGCTTCAGTCCGCCCTTCCAGCCGCTGCCTCCTGTCGACGAGTCCCGCCGCGCGCTGCGCAAGGCGGTGAAGATGCGCGCCCAGCTGCGCGACCGGGGCACGACCAAGTTCGAGGTCGACGTGGTCGACCTGTCGCAGTCCGGCTTCCGCGCCGAGACCAGCTTCTCGCTCCAGCCCGGCAACACCGTCTGGCTGACGCTCCCGGGCCTCGCCGCGCTGGAGGCGTTAGTCGCCTGGAAGGACAAGTTCCGCTACGGCTGCGCGTTCTTCAAGCCGCTGCATCCGGCGGTGTTCGACCACATCGTCGCGCTAGGCGACCGCTAGTCGAACAGGGACGAGACGCTGGTCTCGTCCGCGATCCGCTTGATCGCCTCGCCCAGGAGCGGCGCGATGGGCAGGTGGCGGATGCGGTTGGAGGCGGCGACGGCCTCGCTGTAGATCGAATCGGTGATGACCAGCTCGTCGAGGCGCGAGCCCTCGACCCGCGCGACCGCCCCGCCCGACAGCACGCCGTGGGTGACATAGGCGACCACGCCTTCCGCCCCCGCCTCGCACAGCGCCGCGGCCGCGTTGCACAGCGTGCCCGCCGAATCGACGATATCGTCGACCAGGATGCAGAAGCGTCCCTCCACCTCGCCGATGATGTTCATCACCTCCGACTCGCCCGCGCGCTCGCGGCGCTTGTCGACGATCGCGAGCGGCGCGTTGCGGAGCCGCTTGGCGAGCACGCGCGCGCGCACCACGCCGCCGACGTCCGGCGAGACGACCATGAGGTTCCGGTCGCCGAAGCGCGCCAGGATGTCCGCCGACATCACCGGGGCGGCGTAGAGATTGTCGGTCGGGATGTCGAAGAACCCCTGGATCTGCCCCGCGTGCAGGTCCACCGACAGGACCCGGTTCGCGCCCGCGGTGGTGATCAAATTGGCGACGAGCTTCGCCGAGATGGGCGTGCGCGGTCCGGGCTTCCGGTCCTGCCGGGCATAGCCGAAATAGGGGACCACCGCCGTGATCCGCCGCGCCGACGCGCGCTTCAGCGCGTCGATCATGATCAGGAGCTCCATCAGGTTGTCGTTCGCCGGATAGCCGGTCGACTGGAGCACGAACACGTCTTCGCCGCGGACGTTCTCGTTGATCTCGACGAATACCTCCTCGTCGGCGAAGCGGCGGACGCTCGCGTCGGTCAAGGGCAGGCTCACATAGTCGGCGATCGCGCGCGCCAGCGGGCGGTTCGCGTTGCCGGTCATCAACTTCATGTACGTCCTCCGCCGGAGCGGCGGCGTTCTTAACCGCGACACGCCCCAGCGCAACCGCTAGGGGCGGCCGCCATGACCGTCGTCACCCGTTTCGCGCCCTCCCCCACCGGCCGGCTGCATGTCGGCAACCTGCAGCAGGCGCTGCGGAACTGGCTGTTCGCGCGCAAGGCGGGCGGGCGGTTCCTGCTCCGGATCGACGACACCGACCGGGAGCGGAGCGAGGAGCGGTTCGTCGACGCGATCCGGGCCGATCTCGACTGGCTCGGGCTCGACCGTGATGGCGAGGCGCGCCAATCGGATCGGTCGGAGCGCTACGAGGAGGTGTTCGAAAACCTCGTCGACCGTAAGTGGATATATCCTGCTTACGAGACCGCACAGGAGCTCGACCTAAAGCGTAAAGTCCTTCTCGGGCGGGGGCTACCGCCAATCTATGATCGGGCGGCGCTAAAGCTGACGTATGCCGAGCGGGCTAAGCTGGAGGCCGATGGCGTTCGGCCACATTGGCGGTTCCATTTAGATCACGTCCCGATTGTCTGGATCGATCTGGTGCGAGGTCGTCAAGAGTTTGACGCTCAGCTGATGAGCGATCCGGTCGTGCGCCGAGCGGACGGATCCTGGCTCTACCTTCTGCCCAGCGTCATCGATGACATTGATCTGGGCATAACGCATGTCGTGCGGGGAGAAGACCATGTGTCCAACACCGCCCTTCAGATGCAAATGTTCCAGGCAGTAGGTGCGTCGCCGCCAGTGTTCGCCCACACGCCGCTCTTGACCGGGGCGGAGGGCAAGCTGTCGAAGCGGCTCGGCTCGCTCGGCGTCGATCACTTCCGGGAGGCGGGCGTCGAGCCGGCGGCGCTCCGATCGCTGCTCGCCCGGCTGGGGACGAGCGATCCGGTCGAGCCGGTGGTCGGACTCGAGCCGCTGGTGGCGGGATTCGACATCGCGCATGTCGGGCGCGCCCCGGCGCGCTTCGACGAGGCGGAGCTGGCGCAGGTCAACGCCCGGATCGTGCACCAGCTCGATCATGCCGCCGTGGCCGATCGCCTGCCCGCCGGCATGGACCGCGCAGCCTGGGAGGCCGTGCGGCCCAACCTCCATAGCGTCGCGGAAGCGGCCGAATGGCAGCGCGTCATCGAGGGTCCGATTGCGACGAGTGTGGCCGAGGAGGACCGCACGTATCTGGCCGAAGCGGCGGACGTGGCTGCGACGATCGACTGGACCGGCGACCCCTGGCACGCACTGACGGGCGAGCTGAAGGCGCGGACCGGCCGCAAGGGCAAGGCGCTGTTCCTGCCGCTGCGGCGGGCGCTGACCGGGCTGGACCATGGGCCCGACATGGCCGCGCTGCTGCCGCTGATCGGCCGCGAACGGGCCATCGCGCGGCTGAGCGCCTGATCGGTTAGCGACCACGGCGCCATGCCGGAAACCCGGTTGCGCCGGCTAGGTTATGTTGTAACATCATGATGCCGGTCAGAGTCGGCGAGGAGAACAGATAACGCGAGGAGAGGATCGATGTATGCGGACCGTTATGCAGCCCGGCGCGTCAACCGCGGCAGCCTGGGCCTGTCGACCACGATCGTGGGCGGCCTGGTCGCCGCCGCGATGCTGAGCCCGACGGTGATCGAGCATGTCCGACGCGACAAGCCGCTCACCATCTATCCGGTGCAGCCGACCCAACCTCCGCCTCCTCCCGAGCCGCTCCCCCAGCCCGAAGCGCGTGCCAAGACACAACCGACGCCGCTTCCCCGCGAACGGCTGGTGACCACTCCCAAGCCGCCCGAGGTCGAGTGGACGCCGCCATCGGAGCCGACCTTCCCGCAGCCCGGGACGGGCGAGGGCCCGAGCGGCGGCGGCGGTGCGGCTTTGGAGCCCGCCAAACCCCTGCCGCCCGTCCTGACCGGGATCGAGGTGGACCCACGCTATGCGGCGAACTTCCAGCCGATCTATCCGCCCGCGGAGCAGCGCGCCGGGCGCGACGGCGTGGTCACCCTGCGCGTGCTGGTCGGCGTCGACGGTCGGGTGGTGCGCGCCGAGCAGGTGATGGCGACGAGCGAGGAGTTCTGGCGCGTGACGCTGCGCCATGCGCTCGCGCGCTGGCGGTTCAAGCCCGCGACCCGCGACGGCATCCCGTATGAAGCGTGGCGGACCATGACCGTGCGGTTCACGCTGCAGGACGGGTAAGCCCCGACCTCCCCGGGGTAGGCTCGGGGAGGACTGGTTGCGGCACGCAAAGCGCCCTATCTTTCCGCCCATGCGCTATTTCGACCGGTTCCAGCCGCGCGGCGCCTGGGCGGACCTGAAGTATTTCCTGTGGCACCAGCAGCCCTATCGCTGGGTGTTCCTGATCCTGTCGATCATGCTGACGGTGCTCGCGCTCGCCGCATTCTGGGTCGATAGCGAGTTCGAGCCCGAATATCGGCGCGAGATCGTCTATGTCGAGCAATGGCCGCTGACCCGCACCGACAAAGAGATCATCGCCAAGCAGAAGATCGATCAGGTGATCAAGGAACGCCGCCTCGCGGCCGAGAAGCGCGAGCTGGAGGAGCGGCAGCGGTATTTCCAGGCGATCAAGAAGAAGGCCGATCCCTGGCTTTAAGCTCCGTTCCGTCATGCCGGCCTTGAGCCGGCATCCATGGTGCCGCGAGCCGAGCCGCTTGCGGACAGATGGACCCCGGCTCAAGGCCGGGGTGACGGCGTAGTGTACGACAGCCGGTACATGGCCGTCGCGCTCGCGCTGGCAGAACGTGGGCGGGGCCGGACCGCGCCCAATCCGAACGTCGGATGCGTCATCGTGCGCGACGGGCGGCTGGTCGGGCGCGGCTGGACGCAGCCCGGGGGGCGCCCGCACGCGGAGGCGATCGCGCTGGCGGAGGCCGGGAAGGCCGCGCGCGGAGCGAGCGCCTATGTGACCCTGGAGCCCTGCGCGCACTCGTCCGAGCGAGGTCCGGCCTGCGCCGACCTGTTGATCGCGGCGGACGTGGCGCGGGTCGTTGTCGCATTACGCGACCCCGATCCCCGTACGGACGGGCGGGGACTGGAGCGGCTGGCCGCATCCGGAATCGCGGTTGAACAGGGCGTGCTCGCCCCTGAAGCGCGCCGGAGCATGGCCGGCTGGCTGACCCGGCAAGCGCTGGGCCGGCCGTTCGTCACGCTCAAGCTCGCCACCTCGCTCGACGGGTGCATCGCGCTGGCCTCTGGCGAGAGCCGCTGGATCACCGGACCGGAGGCGCGGGCGCACGCGCATCTGGAGCGGAGCCGGCACGAGTCGATCCTGGTCGGGCGGGGGACCTGGGAGACGGACCGGCCGGGGCTGGACGTCCGGCTGGCGGGGCTGGAAGCGCGGTCGCCGGTTCGGGTCGTGCTGTCGTCCGCCACCCGTCATGCCGGCCTCGTGCCGGCATCCACGGCGGAGCCGGGCTTGTCGCTCACAGGTGAAGCGTCGCGCCAGGAGCATGGGTGGATGCCGGTACGAGGCCGGCATGACGAAGTGCGATGGATCAGCTCGCCCGAACAGATCTCCACTCTTCCCGGCGACCATCTCCTGGTCGAAGGCGGAGCCCAGACCGCGGCGACGTTCCTGCGCGCCGGGCTGGTGGACCGACTGCTGCTCTACCGCGCGCCGATCCTGATCGGCGGCGGCCGGGCGGCGCTGGGCGACTTGGGTCTGACAACGTTGACAGACGCGCACGACAGGTGGACAGCGGTGGACGCGCGCCAGCTTGGCGCGGATCGGCTGGAGGTCTACGAGCGCGCCTCATGTTCACCGGCATAATCACCGACATCGGCCACATCCGGAGCGTCGAGTCGCGCGGCGACACGCGCGTGGTGGTCGAGACCGCCTACGACACCGCAGGCGTCGACCTGGGGGCGTCGATCGCCTGCTCGGGCGTTTGCCTCACCGTTGTCGACAAGGCGCCGGGCTGGTTCGCGGTGGACGTGTCGGGCGAGACGCTGAGCCGCACCGCTGAGGGGCAATGGAGCGAAGGGCGGCGTCTCAACCTGGAGCGGGCGATGCGGCTCGGGGACGAGCTGGGCGGGCATATCGTCACTGGCCATGTCGACGGGGTCGCAGAGGTCGTCGCCGTCGAGCCCGACGGCGACTCGAAGCGCGTGAGCTTCGCCGTCCCGCGTGACCTCGCGCCGTTCCTTGCGCCCAAGGGATCGGTGACGGTCGATGGCGTGTCGCTGACGGTCAACACCGTCGAGGACACGTCCGACGGCGCGCGCTTCTCGATCAATCTTATCCCGCACACCCAGGCGGTGACCACGCTCGGCGCGCTCGAGCCCGGGCTTGCCGTCAACATCGAGATCGACGTGCTCGCGCGGTACCTCAGGAGGATGCAGGCCTATGTCCCCGAACGCCCGTAAGCCCGCCGAGCTGGCGCGGCTGCGCCATGCCTTCCTCTCCTCGCCGGAAGAGATCATCGACGAAGCGCGCAACGGCCGCATGTTCATCCTGGTCGCCGCCGAGGATCGGGAGGATGAGGGCGACCTGGTCATCCCGGCGCAGATGGCGACGCCGGAGAAGATCAACTTCATGGCCAAATATGGCCGCGGCCTCATCTGCCTGGCGCTGACCAAGCAGCGCGTGGACGAGCTCGGCCTGGGTCTCATGAGCCGGAACAACGGCACGCGCTACGAGACCGCCTTCACCACCTCGATCGAGGCGCGCGACGGCGTCACGACGGGCATTTCGGCGGCCGACCGGGCGCGCACCATCGCGGTCGCGATCGACGCCAGCAAGGGCCGCGACGAGATCGTGACGCCGGGCCACGTCTTTCCGCTCGTCGCGCGCGACGGCGGGGTGCTGGTGCGGACCGGCCATACCGAGGCGGCGGTCGACGTCTCGCGGCTCGCCGGGCTCAACCCGTCCGGCGTGATCTGCGAGATCATGAACGAGGACGGGACGATGGCCCGGCTCGACGATCTCGTCTCCTTCGCGCAGCTGCACGGGCTGAAGATCGGCACCATCCGCGACCTGATCGCCTATCGCCGCCGCCACGACCATCTGGTCGAAAAGCGGGCGGAGGCGAAGTTCACGAGCCAGTGGGGCGGCGAGTGGACCGCCATGACCTTCTGGAACAAGGCGACCGGCTCCGAACAGATCGCGCTGGTGAAGGGCCGCGTCGATCCCAGTCGACCGACGCTGGTGCGGATGCACGCGCTCTCGACCTTCGCCGACATCTTCGGCGAGGAAGGCCCGCGCGCCGACCTGCTGAAGCGGTCGATGGAGATCATCGGCGCGGAGGGCGCGGGCGTGGTGGTCGTGATCAACCGCCCCCGCGCCGACCAGTTCACCGTCGCGCTCCAGGCCAAGGCGGGCGTGGTGCAGCCGGACATGGAGGAGCTGCGCGACTATGGCGTCGGCGCGATGATCCTGACAGAGCTGGGCGTCGAGGAGATGGAGCTGCTCACCAACACGCACCACACGCTGGTGGCGCTCGACGGGTACGGGTTGTCGATCGTCGGCGAGCGGCGGATCGACTAGCCGTCACCCCGGCCCCTTCGACGCCGCCTGCGGCGTCGCTCAGGACAGGCTTGTGCCGGGGTCCACGGTGCACCAAGGACCGAAGCCGACTGGCCTGCGTCACGGTGGATGCCGGGACAAGCCCGGCATGACGGAGTGAAGAATGGCCCATATCCTGATCGCCGAGGCGCGGTTCTACGACCATCTGAACGACATGCTCGTCGCCGGCGCGCGCGCGGCGATCGAGGCGGCGGGGCACAGCCATGAGGTCGTGACGGTGCCCGGCGCGCTGGAACTGCCGGGCGCGGTCGCGCTGGCGGCGGAGAGCGGGCGATACGACGCCTATGTCGCGCTCGGCGTCGTGATCCGGGGCGAAACCTACCATTTCGAGATCGTCGCGAACGAGAGCGCGCGCGGACTGATGGCGCTGACCATGGACGGCCTCGCGATCGGCAACGGCGTGCTGACGACCGAGGACGAAGCGCAGGCGATCGCCCGCGCCGACCCCGCCCAGCTCGACAAGGGCGGCGCAGCCGCGCGCGCGGCGCTCGCGATGCTGGCGCTCAGGGAGCGGTTCGGGGCGTGACCGCGGTCCGGCCCGCGACCGCCGACGACGTGGCAGCGATGGTCGGGCTGGTCCAGGCCTATCGCCAGCAGCTCCAGCGCTGGCGGCCGGACTTCTGGCGCCCGGCGGAGCGGGCTGCGGAGGTGAGCCGGATGTGGCTCGGCCATCTCGTCGCCAGTCCCGACAAGGCGCGCGCCATCGTCGCTGAGCAGGCCGGCGCGGTGGTCGGCTTCCTGATCGCGTCGCCTGTTCCCGTGCCGCCGGTCTATGCGGCACCAGGGCCCGCCTGGACGGTGGACGATTTCTGCGTCGCCAAGTCCGAGCTCTGGGCGACGGCTGGTCGCGCGCTGTGGGACGCGATCGTGGTACACGGGCGCATGGAGGGGTGGGGCCAGCTGATCTGCGTCTCGCCCGTGGCGGACGACGCGAAGAACGCGATGCTCTCCGATACCGAGCTGGCCCCGACCTCCCGCTGGTGGTCCCAGACGCTGTAACGGCAGCCGCTGGCGCTCCGCGGCGCGCTTACTTATACCCGTGTCAGTAGCGCTCAGGGAGCTTTCGCATGGCCCTCGCCCATACCTATGCCGCCAATCCGCACTGGCTGCCGCGCCTGCCCAAAGGGGCGCTGGACGACCTGCCCGGCGAGGACGGGCTGCCCTTCCTGGGCAATACGCTCAAGATGCTGCGCGATCCGCGCGCGTTCGGCGAGGGGATGATCGCCAAATACGGGCGCGTCTACCGCAACAACAGCTTCGGCCAGCGCACCGTGATGCTGTTCGGCGCGGAGGCGAACGAGCTGGTGCTGATGGACCGCGACAAGCTGTTCTCCTCCGAACAGGGCTGGGGGCCGCTCCTCAACCTGCTCTTTCCGCGCGGGCTGATGCTGATGGACTTCGACCATCACCGCGCCGAGCGCCGCACGCTGGGCGTCGCGTTCAAGCCCGAGCCGATGCGCCACTACGCCCACCGACTGGACCAGGGCATCGCGCGGCGGGTGACGCAATGGGCGGCGGGCGGCGAGTTCCGCTTCTACGACGCGATCAAGCAGTTGAGCCTCGACCTCGCCGCCGATTGCTTCCTCGGCATGGAGCTGGGCGAGGAGGCGGATCGGGTGAACCAGGCGTTCGTCGACGAGGTGCAGGCCTCGGTCGCGCCGATCCGGGTGCCGCTGCCGGGCACGCTCATGCGCAAGGGCGTCAAGGGCCGCGCCTACCTGATCGACCTGTTCAAGCGCGAGGTGCCGCGGCGCCGAGCGGGCGGCGGGCAGGACTTCTTCTCGCATTTCTGCCGCGCGACGGATGAGGACGGCCGGCCGCTGTCGGCCGATGCGATCGCCGACCACATGAACTTCCTGATGATGGCCGCGCACGACACCATCACCTCGTCGGCGACGTCGCTCGTTATGCTGCTCGGCCGCAACCCGGAGTGGCAGGATAAACTGGCCGACGAGGCGGCGAGCATCGATGCGGGCGCCTTGCCCGAGCAGCTCGAGCGGCTGGTGCTGACCGAGTACGCCTTCAAGGAGGCGCTCAGGATCGTGCCGCCCGTGCCCTCGCTGCCGCGCCGCGCGCTGAGGGACTTCGAGTTCGGCGGCTACACCATCCCGGCGGGCAGCCAGGTCGGCGTCAGCCCGCACTGGACGCACCACTCGACTGATTATTGGGAGGAGCCCGAGCGCTTCGACCCGATGCGCTTCACGCCCGAGGCGTCGCGCGGGCGGCACCGCTATGCCTGGGTCCCGTTCGGCGGCGGCGCGCACATGTGCCTGGGGCTGCACTTCGCGACCATGCAGATCCGGCTGCTCGTCGCCCACCTGCTCCGCGACCACCGCATCGCGCTGCGCGAGGGGGCAGGCGAGACGTGGCAGGCCTTCCCGATCCCCCGGCCCAAGGACGGGCTACCGGTGCGGCTTGTTCCTTCGTCACCCCGGGCTTGACCCGGGGTCCATCTCACCACACGTCCTGCCCCTGCGGCGCCATGGATGCCGGCCTGAAGCCGGCACGACGAGGGAACTCAGGCCGCCTTCGCTGCCTCGCCCAGCGCCGGATAGTCCGTGTACCCCTCCGGCCCCGGCGTGTACCACGTCCTCACATTGTCCTTGTTGAGGTCCGCGCCGGCCCGGAACCGCTCCGGCAAGTCGGGATTGGCGATGAAGGCGCGGCCCCAGGCGATCGCGTCGGCAAGGCCGGACCCGACATCCCGCTGGCCGGCCTCGAAGCTGTAATCCTGGTTCAGCACCAGCGGACGGCGGAACACCTCGCGGATCTGGGGCGACAGCTTCGGCACGTCGGTGCGGCCGAAGGTGCCGTCCGGCGCCTGCTCGCGCAGCTCCAGGAACGCGATGCCGAGGTCGTTCAGCGCCTTGGCGGCGGGGACGAACACCGCCGCCGGGTTGGAATCGTCCGCGCCCTGCGTCTCGCCGTTGGGCGACAGGCGGATGGCGGTGCGGCCCGCACCGATCTCGGCGATCACCGCCTCTACGCACTCGCGCATGAAGCGGATGCGGTTCTCCGGACTGCCGCCATAATCGTCGTCGCGATGGTTGGTGCCGTCGCGCAGGAATTGGTCGATCAGATAGCCATTGGCCCCGTGCAGCTGCACGCCGTCGAACCCGGCGCGGATCGCGTGGCGCGCGGCGTTCGCATATTCGTCCTGCGCCTGTCGGATCTCGTCGAGCGTCGCCGCCTGCGCCTGCGCATAGGGGTTCGGCTCCTTGTGATACGGCGCGCGGGTGGCGGACGAGCTGAGCGGGGTGAGCCCCGTCACGTCGGGCCGCGCAAGCCGCCCCATGTGCCAGATCTGCGCGACGATGCGCCCGCCGGCCTGGTGCACCGCGTCCGTCACCGGCTTCCATGCCTCGACCTGCTCCTCGGTCCACAGCCCCGGCGCGGCCGGCCAGCCGAGCCCGCGGCGGCTGACCCCGGTGCCTTCGGTGATGATCACGCCCGCGCCCGCGCGCTGGCGGTAGTATTCGATCATCAGCGCGGTCGGCACATGATCCGGCGTCGCGCGGCCGCGCGTCAGCGGGGCCATGAAGATGCGGTTCTTCGCCTGGATGTCGCCGACGGCGATGGGGTCGAACAGGCTCGGCATGGGCGCTCCTTTGTGGGGTGTCGGGGCGAGACATAGGTCGCTACGGGGCGTCATGCACGAGGGGACCGACGCAACCAAATCTATGGACGGACCAAGCGCGCTTGCGCTCGCGGCGGTGGTGGTCGCCAACGTCGCGCTAGCGTTCGGTCCCTGGTTCGTGCGCGAGGCCGACACGGGGCCGGTCGCGGCCGCGTTCTGGCGCATGGCGCTGAGCCTGCCCTTCATCGCCGCGATCGCCTGGCGCGCGGGCGCACGGCCGGCGGCGATGGACCGATCTCTGTGGTGGCTGCTGGTCGCCAGCGGCGTCGCCTTCGCCGCCGACCTGGCGGCCTGGCATCTCGGCATCCGTCGCACGACGCTCGCCAACTCGACCCTGTTCGGCAACACCGCGACGCTGCTCTTCCCCTTGTACGGCTTCCTGGTCGCGCGCGCCTGGCCCACCCGGCGGCAGGGCGCCGCCTTTGCGCTTGCGCTGGTCGGCGGCGCCTTGCTGATGGGGCGCTCCCTGGATGTTGATCCGCGACGGTTGACGGGCGACCTGCTCTGCGTGCTCGCGGGGATCCTGTACACGGTCTACTTCATCGTGATGACCCGTGTGCGGGGGTCGATGCGCGCCTTCTCGTCGCTAACGTTGTCGACCGCGGCGAGCATGGGGCCGCTCCTCCTCTTCGCGTGGGCGCTGGGTGAGCGGGTCTGGCCGGATACCTGGGCCCCGCTGATCGGGCTGGCGCTGGCGAGCCAGGTCGTGGGGCAAGGCTGCATGGTCTACGCGCTGGGCAAGCTCTCCCCGCTGGTGGTCGGACTGGCCCTACTGGTGCAGCCGGTTGTGTCGGCGACCTTGGGGTGGATCGTCTATGATGAGCGGCTCGGACCCGTCGACCTCGCGGGCGCGGCGCTGGTCGCGAGCGCGCTGGTGATGGTGGCGCGCGCCCGGGTTGCGGAGCCGAGTGTGCGAGCGCATCTGGTGACCGAGGAGGCCCGATGACCGACGCCGCTACGGACGACCGCACGCTCGACGAATTGCGCGAGGCGCTCGCGCCCGAGATCGCCGCCAACGCCGCGTTCGACGGCTGGGGGAAGGAGGCCCTGGAGCTGGCCGCCGACGCGCTCGGCATCGACCGCGACGTGGCCGCCCTCGCCTTCCAGGGCGGCGCGGTGGAAATGATAGACGCCTGGTTCGCCCATATCGACCGGCAGATGCTGACCGATCTGGCGCCCGAGACGCTGGCCGGCATGAAAATCCGACAGCGTATCATCGCGCTGGTCGAGGCGCGGTTGATGGCCGCCGCGCCGGATCGCGAGGCGCTGCGCCGCGCGGTCGGCGTACTTGCGCTGCCCCAAAACCTTGGCACCGCCGCACGGCTCGGCTGGCGCACCGTCGACCGGATCTGGCGGGCAGCCGGCGACACCGCGACCGACTATAACCATTACACCAAGCGCGCGATCCTGCTCGGCGTGTATGGCGCGACCGTCACCGTGTTCCTGGACGACGAGAGTGAGGATTACGCCGACACCCGCGCTTTCCTGGGCCGCCGGATCGACGGGGTGATGCGGTTCGAGAAGGCCAAGGCGCAGTTCACGCGCCGCATGGATCATCTTCCCAGCCTGTCGCGCTTCATCGGACGGCTACGCTACCCGGTGGTGTGACGGTCGAGCTCTTCCACTTTAGCGATCGGCCTGACATCGCGGTATTCGCGCCGCGGCCGGTCCGTATCCCTAGCGAGCGGCCGGCAGGGCTGGAGTGGTTGAACGAACCTCTAGTCTGGGCGATCGACCGGCCGCACAGTATCTTATACCTGTTTCCTCGCGACTGCCCGCGCATCGTGGGCTGGGCGACCGAAGGCACGACCAAGGTGGACCGTCAGCGTTGGATCGGCTCGGACGCATCAGCCGTAGCCTGGGTCGAGGAGAAGTGGCTCGCCAGAATCCAGGCGGCTCGGCTCTATCGCTATGCCTTCTCGCCGGACGCATTCGAGCCGCTGGAAGATGTTGGCATGTGGGTATCGCGGAGGGAGGTCCGGCCTGATCGCCGAGACGTGCTGAACGACTTGCCGGCAGAGCTCGCGGCCGCAGGGGTTGAACTGCGCGTCTTGCCCGATCTGACGTCGATCAGACCGATCTGGGACAGCACACTGCATGCGAGCGGGGTGAGGCTGCGCAATGCGGCGGGGTGGGAGCGATAGGACAGCAGCTGCTTGCCCTTCCACCGCGTAACTGATAATCATTCGCACATGGATATGGCCGGGCGCATCTCCCCGTCGCTGAACCTGGAGACGCTGCCGCGTCGCCAAGGAGCGACCGTGCACCTGATCGAGTGGTCGCGGCTGGCCGCGCCCGAAGCGCGACGGCTGCGAGAGCTCGGCTTCGACGAGGGCATCGAGGTGGAGGTGCTTCACCGCGCCAGCCTCGGTCGGGGGCCGATCGCGTGCCGGATCGGTCGCATGACGGTGGCGCTGCGCCGCGCGGTCGCCGCCGCGATCCACGTCGCGCCGACCGCCGCCTGACCTCGCCGACGCTGGCCCGATGGCCATGCTCCTCGCCTCCGACGCCCCTCTCGCGCCGCCGCCTTCGCGGACCGGCACGCCGCTGGTGGCGCTGGTCGGCAACCCGAACGCGGGCAAGTCGGCGCTGTTCAACGCGCTGACGGGCGCGCGGCAGAAGGTCGGCAACTATCCGGGCGTCACCGTGGAGCGGCATACCGGCCGCACCGCGCTGCCCGACGGGCGCCCGCTCGACCTGATCGACCTGCCGGGCGCGTACAGCCTCGACCCGTCCTCGCCCGACGAGGCGGTGACACGCGACGTGGTGACCGGCGCCGGCCGGTTCGAGGCGACGCCGGACGTGCTGGTGATCGTGGTCGACGCGGGCAATCTCGACCAGCACCTGCGCTTCGCCTGCGAGCTGATCGCGCTCGGCCGGCCGGTGGTGGTGGCGCTCAACATGGTCGACCTGGCCGAGCGCGACGGGCTCAAGCTCGACCCGGCGGCGCTGGCCGGCGGGCTGGGCGTGCCGGTCGTGCCCACCGTCGCCGTGCGGCGACGGGGGCTCGACGATCTGCGCGCGGCGGTCGCGGCGGCGCTGGACGGCCCGCCGCCTCCGGCTCGCGCGCCCGAGGACGACCGTGCGCTGCGCGCCCGCGCCCGCGCGCTCGCCAAGGCGGCGGTCGTGTCCGAGACGCCCACCCGGCGCTGGGCGCACGCCTTCGATTCGGTCGCGCTGCATCCGGTCTGGGGGGTCGCGCTGTTGCTCGCCGTCCTGTTCACGATGTTCCAGGCGGTGTTCAGCTGGGCGCAGGCCCCGGTCGACGCGCTCGATGCGGGCGTGGCGGCGCTGGGGGACGCCACGCGGACGGCGCTGCCGCCGGGATTCCTGCAATCCTTCCTGGTCGAGGGGCTGCTCGCCGGCGTCGGCGCGGTGGTCGTGTTCCTGCCGCAGATCCTGATCCTGTTCGCCTTTATCTTGGTGCTGGAGGCGACCGGCTACATGGTGCGCGCCGCCTTCCTGATGGACCGGATCATGGCGTCGGTCGGGTTGTCGGGACGCGCCTTCATCCCGCTCCTGTCCTCCTTCGCCTGCGCGGTGCCGGGGATCATGGCGACGCGCACCATCGCCGACGAGAAGGATCGGCTCACCACCATCCTGATCGCGCCCTTGATGACCTGCTCGGCGCGCTGGCCGGTCTATACCCTCATCATCAGCGCCTTCATCCCCGACCGGCGCGTCGGGCCGGGCGTGGGCCTGCAGGGGCTGGTCATGTTCGGCCTGCTGCTGGTCGGCGTCGCCGGCGCGTACCTCGCCGCGCTCGCGCTCCGGCGCACGGTGACCAAGGGACACAGCTCCGGCTTCCTGGTCGAGATGCCACGCTACCAGTGGCCGCGCCTGGGAGATGTGGCGCTGGGGCTGTGGACCCGCTCGCTTACCTTCCTGAAGCGCGCCGGCACGACCATCGCGGCGACGACTGCGCTGCTCTGGCTGCTCGCCTCCTATCCGCAGGCGCCCGCCGGCCAGCGCCAGTCCGAATACTCGATCGCCGGACGGATCGCGTCGGGGATCGAGGTCGTGGTGCGGCCGATCGGCTTCAATCACGACATCGCGCTGGCGCTGCTCCCCGCCATGGCCGCGCGCGAGGCCGCCGTGGCGGCGATCGGCACCGTCTACGCGGTCGACGACCCCGAGAGCGACGCGGGCGGACAGTCGCTCGCCGAGCAGGTGCGCGGCCGCTGGAGCCTGCCGACCGCGCTCGCCTTCCTGATGTGGTTCGTCTTCGCGCCCCAATGCATCTCCACCATCGCGGTCACACGGCGGGAGACGAACGGCTGGAAATGGCCGCTGTTCATGATAGGTTACCTGTTCACGGCCGCCTACGTCATGGCGGGCGCAACATACTGGCTGGCGGTCCTCGCCGGTCTCTAGGGACTCGCGAATGGCAGGCAGCGTCAACAAGGTCATCCTGGTCGGCAATCTCGGACGCGATCCGGAGAGCCGCAGCTTCCAGAACGGCGGCAAGAAGGTGGAGCTGCGCATCGCCACGTCCGAGACCTGGAAGGATCGGCAGACGGGCGAGCGCAAGGAAAAGACCGAGTGGCACACCGTCTCGATCTTCAACGAGGGCCTGGCCAACACCGCCGAGCGTTTTCTGCGCAAGGGCAGCAAGGTCTATATCGAGGGCAAGCTCCAGACCCGCAAATGGCAGGACCAGCAGGGGCAGGACCGCTACTCGACCGAGGTGGTGCTGCAGGGCTTTGACGGCACGCTGGTGATGCTCGACGGCCGTGGCGGCGAAGGCGGCGGCGGTGGCGGCCGCGGCGGGGACGACTGGGGCGGCGGCGAGACGGGCGGCGGCTTCGGTGGCGGCCGCAGCGGCGGTGCCGCGCGCGGCGGCGGCTTCGGCGGGGGCGGCGCCGGCGGGTTCGCGGACGATCTCGACGACGACGTGCCCTTCTAAATGGCGACGATCGACAGCGCGCCCCCGGTCGCGCGCGGCTGGCGGGTCGACCCGGCCCAGCGGCGCGCGGTTATGGACGCTTATCGGTTGGAGACGCTGCGCGATTCTCCCGCGCTGAGGGAGATCACGGACTTCGCGGCGGCCTTATGCGGCACGCCGACCGCGCTCGTCAGCCTGATCGACGCGACGCACCAGACCTTCATAGCGCGGACCGGATTCGAGGCGCCGGAACCGCCGGTCGAACACTCGCTTTGCGCCCATACGATGGTCCAGGACGGGGTGCTCGAGATTCCGGATGCCACCTCGGATGCGCGCTTCGCCGACAATCCGCTGGTCACGGGCGACATGCACCTGCGCTTCTACGCGGGCGCGCCTCTCGTCTCGGAAGACGGCATCCCGCTCGGGTCGCTTTGCGTGCTCGACACCACGCCGCACCCGCCGCTCACCCCGTTGCAGCAGCAGGGCCTGCGCGTGCTGGCGTCCAACGTCATGGCCCGACTGCGCGATGCTCGCGAAGGCGCGGCCTGGCGCGCCGCGGAGGACGCCGCCCGGCGGGCGGCCGCGGATAGCGAGCTGCGCTTCCATACGCTCGCCGACACGATGCCGCAGATGGTGTGGTCGGCCCTGCCCGACGGCTATCACGATTATTACAACGCGCGCTGGTACGAGTTCACCGGCGTACCGGAGGGCTCGACCGACGGCGAGGCGTGGAACGGGATGTTCCACCCCGACGATCAGGAGCGCGCCTGGGCGGCGTGGCGGCACTCGCTGACCACCGGCGAGCCCTATCAGATCGAGTACCGGCTTCGGCAACGCGACGGCGTGTATCGCTGGGTGCTCGGTCGAGCGCTCGCGATCCGCGACGCGAAAGGCCGCATCGTCCGCTGGTTCGGCACCTGCACCGACATCCACGAGCAAAAGCTCGCGGCCGAGGAGCGCGAGGTGATCGCGCAGGAGCTGTCGCACCGAATCAAGAACATCTTCGCGGTCATCTCCGGCCTCGTCTCCTTCGCCGCGCGTAGCCGGCCGGAGCTGGCCGGCGTCGCCGAGGATCTCAGGCAGCGGATCGCGGCGCTCGGCCGCGCGCACGACTTCGTCCGGCCGCACAGCCGCGCCTCGCAGCCCTTGCTGCGCCAGGACAGCCTGCGCGGGCTGCTCGACGCGCTGTTCGCGCCCTATCGCCGCGACGGTGTGGCCGTGGAGATCGCGGGCGACGACGCGGCGGTGGACGACCGCGCGGCGACGCCGCTCGCCCTGCTGTTCCACGAACTCGCCACCAACGCGGCCAAATATGGAGCCTTGTCGGTCGAAGGCGGGCGCGTGGAGGTGACGATCGCCAGGCGGGACCGGACTGTGACGCTCGACTGGGTCGAGACCGGAGGCCCGCCGGTTCAGCCCGCCGCGGAGGAGGGGTTTGGCACCCAGCTCATCGAGCTCTCCGCGCTGCGTCAGCTGGGCGGCAGCGTGACCCGCGACTGGCGGCCCGCAGGACTCGCCATGCGGGTCGAGGTGCCGGCCGCGTCGCTAAGCCGCGCTTAGCACCAATCCTTCGTCGGTCAGCGGCGGGTCGTCGCCGACGGCGTGGCTGGCCGCCGCACGGATCGCGCGCTCGCTGAACGGCTTGCGGACGAAGCCCAAGGCGGGCGCGTCGTCGCCGATCTGCGCCGGGTTGGCGGTTACGAACACCACCTTGACCCCATGCTCGCGGGCGATGGCGCGCGCGATCGCGGGGCCGCTCGCGCCGTCGCGCAGATTGACGTCGACAAAGGCGAACTCGCATTGGTTCGCCGCCGCAAGCGCGCCCTCGCGATCGGCGGCAATGGCCGCGACCCGATAGCCCGCCTCGGTCAGGATACGTTCGAGATCGAGCGCAACAAAAATCTCGTCCTCTACGATCAGCGCCGTCTTGGTCATGCGTTAACCTGGGTCATAGCCCAGGCTAACATTGGTCAAAAAGCTTGGTTCCGGCGGTGCAGCAGAAAAATCGCGTGTTCCGATAAAAGGTTCGCCGCGGCCGCGCCCCGCGCCCGGTCGCCCGACAGGAACCAGCTCCGCTCCACCGCCACGTCCCGCTCCGCCAGGAAGGCGCGGAAGTCGTCCACGGTCAGATGATGGATGTTCGGCGTATCGTACCAGCGCTCGGGCAACAGCCGCGTCACCGGCATCCGCCCGCCCCAGAGCAGCGAGAGCCGCACCCGCCAATGCGCGAAATTGGGGAAGGAGACGAAGGCGCGCCGCCCGATGCGGAGCAGCTCGTCCAGCACCCGGTCGGGCGCGCGCGCGGTCTGCAGCGTCTGCGACAGGATGGCGTAGTCGAAGCTGTCCGATGGATAGTCGGCCAGGTCCACATCCGCGTCGCCTTGCACCACCGACAGCCCGCGCGCGACGGCGGCGGCGACGTTGGCCGGGTCGATCTCCAGCCCCCGCGCGTCGACCTGCTTGTGCGCCCGCAGCTCCGCCATCAGGTCGCCGGTGCCGCAGCCCACGTCCAGCACGCGGGCCCGCGGCTCGACATGGTTGGCGATGATCTCCAGATCCGGCCGCAGCGTGGGCCGGCGAAGCGGTGCTTCGCTCATGCGCGGAGGAACCCCGCGACGACCCGGGCGAGCTCCGGCGAGTCGAGCAGGAAGGCGTCGTGGCCGTACGGGCTGGCGAGCTCGACGAAGCTGGCGGGCGCGCCCGCCGCGTTGAGCGCATGCACGATGTGCCGCGACTCCGCCGTGGGGTAGAGCCAGTCGGTATCGAAGCTGACGAGGCAGAAACGAGTCGCGGACGAGAAGGCGCGCGCGAGCGTGCCGCCATGCTCCTCCGCGAGGTCGAAGTAATCCATTGCGCGGGTGATGTAGAGATAGGAGTTGGCGTCGAACCGGTCGACGAAGCTCAGCCCCTGGTGGCGTAGATAGCTCTCGACCTGGAAGTCGGCGTCGAATCCAAAGCTCTTCGCGTCTCGCGCCTGCAGGCGACGGCCGAACTTCTCGGTCAGCCCGGCCTCCGACAGATAGGTGATGTGCGCCGCCATCCGGGCAACCGCGAGGCCGGCGGCTGGCGGCTCCGCATCGTAGTAATCGCCGCCGTTCCAGCGCGGGTCCGCCATCACCGCCTGCCGCCCGACCTCGTGGAACGCTATGTTCTGCGCCGAGTGGCGCGCAGTCGACGCGATCACCAGCGCCGCCCCGACCCGCTCCGAATAGGTCGCCGCCCAGCTCAGCGCCTGCATCCCGCCCATCGACCCCCCCACCACCGCGGCGAGCCGCGCGATGCCGAGATGATCGAGCAGCATCGCCTGCGCGCGCACCATGTCGCGGATGGTGATGACCGGAAACGCCATGCCCCAGGGCCGCCCGGTCTCCGGGTTGAGCGATGCCGGTCCCGACGAGCCCATGCAGCTCCCCAGCACGTTGGCGCAGATCACCAGGAATCGGTCGGTATCGATCGGCTTGCCCGGCCCGACCATGGTCAGCCACCAGCCCGGCTTGCCCGTGCGCGGGTGGGGGCTCGCGACATGCTGGTCCATGGTGAGCGCGTGGCAGATCAGCACCGCGTTGCCGGCGTCGGCGTCCAGGCGCCCGTGCGTCTCGTACGCGATCTCGACCGGCGACAGCGCGCCGCCGCCGTCCAGCGCCAGCGCGCCGGGCAGCGTCACGCGGCGGTCGAGACCGAAACGGGAGTCCATCCGGCTCCGCTAGGCCACAAACCCTCCTCCGTCACCCCGGCCCTGTGTCGGGGTCCACTGCGGTGCCCAGCCCCGAACCTCGCGGCTGCAGGACGGACGTGAATGCCGGACAAGCCCGGCATGACGAAGGTGGAAAGCACGGGTCTGCCCCGCTACACGCCCCACCCATGACCGCCGCGCCCTCGCCCAAGCCCTGGATCCTCGGCATCGCGCCCTACATCCCCGGCCGCTCCACGACCGACGACGGGCGCAAGGCGGCGAAGCTGTCGTCGAACGAGAACCCGCTCGGCACGCCCGAGACCGCGCGCCGCGCCTTCGCGCAGGCGGCCGCGCGGCTGGAGCGCTACCCGGACGCGAGCGGGACCGAGCTGCGCGACGTGCTGGCGGCCAAGCACGGGCTCGACCCTGCACGCATCATCTATGGCAACGGCTCGGACGAGGTGCTGCACCTCGCCGCTGGCGCGTTCCTGGGTCCAGGCGATGAAGCCATCCATGTCCGCTACGGCTTCGCGGTCTATGAGATCGCGACGCGGCGCACCGGCGCCGTGCCCGTGGTCGCGCCCGACCGCGACTATGCGACCGACGTGGACGCGGTGCTCGCCTGCGTGACCGAGCGCACCCGCGTCGTGTTCATCGCCAATCCGAACAACCCGACCGGCACCTACGTCCCCCGCGCGGAGATCGCGCGTCTGCACGCCGGCCTGCCGGGCGATGTGCTGCTCGTGCTCGACCACGCTTATGCCGAGTATCTGGAGGAGGGCGAGGACGACGGCGGCATGGCGCTCGCCGCGACCGCGCCCAACGTGCTGGTCACGCGCACCTTTTCCAAGATGTACGGCCTCGCCGCCGAGCGGATCGGCTGGGGCTATGCCGCGCAGCCAATCATCGAGGCAATGCACCGCATCCGCTTGCCCTTCTCGATCACCATCGCCGGCACCGCCGCGGCGGTCGCGGCGCTCGGCGACGACGCGTTCGTCGCGCACACCCGCGCGCACAACAGCCGCTGGCGAACCTGGTTCGCGGACGAGATCGCCAAGCTCGGCAACGCCGGCCTGCGCGCGATCCCGAGCCAGGCGAACTTCGTGCTCGTCATCTTCGACGGCGCGCTGACCGCCGAGGCCGCGTACAAGGGATTGATGGACGCGGGCTATATCGTGCGCTGGTTGCCCGGCCAGGGCCTGCCACACGGGCTGCGCATCACGATCGGGACCGAGGAGGAGTGCCGCGGGGTCATCGTGGCCCTGCGCGACCTGACGGAGCGGGTGGGGTGAGCCACGCCGCCGAGATCAAATCCCCCCTGCAAGGGGAGGTGGCGCGCGCAAAGCGCGTGACGGAGGGGTGTCCCGCCATCGATAGCGGGACACCCCTCCACCAGCGGGCTGCGCCCGGCGGTCCCCCTCCCCTTGCAGGGGAGGATTAGGGGCGCATGCTCCCCTTCGCCCGCGTCGCCGTCATCGGCTTGGGCCTGATCGGCTCCTCCATCGCGCGCGCGGTGCGGGCAGAGATGCCCGGCGTGCGGCTGACCGGTCACGACGCCGATCCCGAAGTGCGGGCCACCGCCGAGCGGATCGCGCTGGTCGACGACGTGGCGGACGCGGCCGGCGCGGCGGTGACCGACGCCGATCTGGTGATCCTGTGCGTGCCGGTCGGCGCGATCGGCGCGGTCGCCGCCGAGATCGCGCCCGACCTGCCCCCCGACGCGATCGTCAGCGACGTCGGCAGTTGCAAGGCGGAGGTCGCGCGCGCGCTCGCCGAGGCGCTGCCGGGCGCGGCGATCGTCCCCGCGCACCCCGTCGCCGGCACGGAGCGCAGCGGGCCGGAAGCCGGCTTCGCCACCCTGTTCCACCGCCGCTGGTGCATCCTGACGCCGGCCGAGGGCACGCCCGAGATCGCGGTCGAGCGCGTCGCCGCCTTCTGGCGGCGGCTGGGGGCGGAGGTCGAGAGGATGACGCCCGAGCATCACGACCGGGTGCTCGCCGTCACCAGTCACCTGCCCCACCTGATCGCCTACACGATCGTCGGCACCGCGAGCGACCTGGAGGAGGTCACCCGCTCGGAGGTGATCAAATACTCGGCCGGCGGCTTCCGCGATTTCACCCGCATCGCGGCGTCCGATCCGACCATGTGGCGCGACGTGTTCCTGACCAACCGGGAGGCAGTGCTGGAGATGCTGCAGCGCTTCTCCGAGGACCTGACCGCGCTGCAACGCGCCATCCGCGTCGGCGCGGGCGACCAGCTCCATGACCACTTCACCCGAACCCGCGCCGTCCGGCGATCGATCGTAGAGCAGGGTCAGGACGACGCCCGCGAGGATTTCGGCCGCGCGCACGACTGAGACTCACGCGAAGGCGCGAAGACGCGAAGGGTGTATGCGCGCAGAGGCGCAGAGGACGCGGAGATGGCGGCCCTGGCCGCGCCAGCGGCGATTCAACCGACTCCGCCGTGAGATGAAGGTGCTCCGCGCGACAGGAGTTTACCTCCTCTGCGCCTCCGCGCCTCTGCGCGAACCGAAATCCTTTGCGCCTTCGCGTGAGGCTCATCGCTCCAGCGCGTTGATGGCCTCCCAGACCCGCCGCTCCGCCTCCTCACGCGGCAGCCCAGGCGGGATCGGCTCGCCGAAGCGGTAGGTGATGACGCCCGCTCGCTTGGCGCCCCGCTTGGGCCACAGCCGGCCGCTATCGACCGCGATCGGCACGACGGGCAGCTTCAGCACCTTGTACAGCCCCGCGAACCCGGACTTGAGCGGCGGCCGCTCGCCCGGCTTCACGCGCGTGCCTTCCGGGAACAGCAGGATCGAGCGGCCCTCCCCTGTCAGCTCGGCTCCCTCCTTCATCATGTGCTTGAGCATCTTCGCCGACGCCTCGCGATCCACCGCGATCGCGCCGTAGACGCCCGTCGCCCATCCCCAGAGCGGGATGCGCGTCAGCTCGCGCTTCAGGATGATGGCCGGCCCCTCCAGCGTGTCGGCCATATCGATCGCTTCGAAAAAGGCCTGGTGCTTGACCGCGTAGAGCACCGGCCGATCCGGCCGCGGCCCCTCGATCCGCACCCGCACGCCGACCGTCCAGCGCGCCGCCCAGCGCTGGAAGCGCGACCAGACGCGCGCGTGGCGGATCATCGCGCGCCGGCCGAACAGCGCGCTCACCGGCACCGCCAGCACGATCGGGACCGAGCCGCCGTAGAAGACGAGGCGGAACAACAGGGTGCGAAGAGCCGCGATCATCGCCATCCGATCCAGAGCGCCACGCGGCGCAGCAGCAGCTTGTTATATTCGTTCACCAGCGTCGTGAGGCCCGGCGTGCTGGGCACGCCGTCGCCGAGCACGATCAGCTGCGGCCCGACCGCCGCGCGGAGCTCCATCGCGGCGCGGCGCAGGTGCCAGTCGGAGGTGACGAGACGGACCGAGTGGTAGCGCCGCCGCTTCAGCCACGCCGCGGTCTCGTCGGCGTTGGAGCGCGTGTCGACCGCATCTGGGCCGAGATCGACGCAGCAGGCGATCAGCCCCGGCGGGGCGCGGAACTCACGCGCGAGATCGACGGGCCGCACCCCCGGGCCGACGCCGGTCACCAGCATCCGCTTCGCCTGGCGGCGGCGGAGCAGGTCCAGCCCGCGGTCGATCCGCCCCGGCCCGCCGGTCGGCACGACCACCGCATCGGTCGTGTTCCCTTCCAAGGGGCCCGGCAGGGCGACCGCGAACAGCACGAAGCCGAGCGTCCAGGCGATGATCGCGAGCGAGAGGAGCCGGCGGATCACAGGATGCGCCTCAGCCGGCGCAGCACCGCCCAGCGCGCAGCGGCGGTCGCAAGCGCGACGAAGACGAGCGGCAGGGCCGCCAGAACCGCCCATTCCTTCGGCGACAGCGCGACGCCGCCGAGCAGCTCGGAGCCGAGCGCCTGCACCTGCCCGCCGAGCAGCGCCACGACCCCCAAGGCGGCGAGCGCGCCCGCACCGCCGCCGAGCGCCGCATCGCGCGCCATCCGGCGCTGAAACAGGCGGGCGACCTGCACGTCGGTCGCGCCCAGCATGTGCATGACCTCGATCGTGGCGCGATGCGTCTCCAGACCCGCGCGCGCGGCGAGCACCACGACCGCCGCCGCCGCGCTCGCCATCAGGAGCACGAGCGCGCCCGCGGTCAGCGTCAGCGTGCGCAGGAAGCGGTTCACCGGGCTCATCCACCGCTCGCGCCGGTCGACCCGCGCGGCCGGCTCGGCGCGGCGGACGAGACCTGCTACCCGAGCCGCGGCGGCGTCGCCCGGATCGCGCAGGTCGACGTCGATCAGCGCCGGGACGGGCAGCTCCGGGTTGGCGGCGTCATCACCCAGCCAGGGCCGGAGCAACCGCGCCAGCTCCGCTTGATCGACCGGGTTCGCGCGCGCCACGTCCGGGCTGCCGCCGAGCGCCGCAAGCACGCGCGCCGCCGCCGCGTCGCGCGCGCCAGGCTCGCCCACCACCACCTGCACCGTCAGCCGGCCGGCGAGCTGGCGGTCGACCAGCCGCGCCGCGCCTGCCGTGCCCAGCCCGATCGCGGCGGCCAGCACGGTCAGGAACAGCATCACGGCCATCACTCCCGTCATCGCCCCCAGCCCGCCCGCCTCGTCGAGCACGCGGCCTGCCCCGCTCACGGCCGCACCGGATAGCGCAACGCGCCGGTCGGATCGAGCAGCCGGCCCTTGTCGAGCCGCAGCATCGTCGCCTCCGCGATGCGGCTGAGCAGGTGAAAGTCGTGGGTGGCGACCACCACGGTCGTGCCGAGCGCGTTCATCGACGCGAACAGCGCCAGGAGCCGCTCCGCCATATCGGGATCGACGTTGCCCGTCGGCTCGTCGGCCACCAGCATCTCCGGGCGCGTGATGACGGCGCGCGCGATCGCGACGCGCTGCTGCTCGCCGCCCGACAACGTTTCCGGCCGGGCGTCGGCGCGCTCGCTCAGCCCCACCCAGGCGAGCATTTCGCGGACCGGCTGCTCGACATCGGCCTCCTGCACGCCGGCGACACGGAGCGGGAGCGCGATGTTGTCCGCGGCCGACAGGTGCGGCACCAGCCGGAAGTCCTGGAACACCACCCCGATCCGCCGGCGGAACCCGGGCAGGCGTCCGCGCGGCAGCAGCACCGCGTCCTCGCCGAACAGCCGGATGTTGCCCCGGCTGGGCCGCTGGGCGAGGTAGAGGAGCCTCAGCAGCGACGTCTTCCCCGCCCCGCTCGCGCCCGTCAGGAAGTAGAACTGGCCGGCGCGCAGCGTGAAGCTCAGGTCCGACAGCGTCTCCGGCCCGCTGCCATAGCGCAGTCCCACATTCTCGAACTGCACGATGTCCGCCATGTTAGACCGGCTTGCCACAGGAGCGCGCCGCTCTTCAACCTTGCCACTCCGCGCCCGCGCGTGCTTAGCATGACGGCAACGATGCGCCGGCCCTGACCGCCGGCTGGGGTGAGTGCGTCCGCGAAATGATTCTGCAATGCCCGGAGTGCAGCACGCGCTATCTGGTCCCCGACAGCGCGATCGGGCCCGAGGGGCGGACGGTCCGTTGTGCGAACTGCCGGCACAGCTGGTTCCAGGTGCCCGCCGCGCCCGAGCCGCCACCGCCACCGCCCCCGCCGCCCGCCCCGACCCCGGCGGAGCCTCTGGCAAGTGGGCCGGAGCCGGTCGCCCCGCCTCCGTCGCCGCCCGTCGTGGAGCCCGCCTATGCAACCCCGGTCGAGGAGTATGGCGATCGGGGTTCCTATCGCGCCAGCCGCAACCCCACCCGCATCTGGACGATCGCCGCCGTGATCGCGGGCGCGCTGATGCTGGCGGCGGTCGGGCTGATTGCCTGGCTCGGCGCGCCGGGCCTGTTCGGGCGTAACGGTTTCAGCCTGACGCCAGCGGAGTCGCCGCTGCTCATCAAAGACAACCCGATCGAGCGGCGCGAGCTGGAAAACGGGTCGGAGCTGTTCGCCGTGTCGGGCCGCATCTCCAATCCGTCGAACGACCGCCAGCGGGTGCCCGACATCAGGGCCGAACTGCGCGACGCCCAGGGCCGGCTGGTTTATAGCTGGACCATCACGCCGCAGCAGCGCACGCTGCCGCCGGGCGGCGCGGTCGACTTCAATTCGGCCAAGCTCGACGTGCCGGCCAGTTCCAAGCGGCTGGAGCTGAGCTTCGCCGGGGAAGGCTGAGCGAAGCGCCATTGCGCGGGGTCCGGCGCTTTGCTAGGGGCGCGCTCCTGCCAGCCGCCGGGGTTCCCGGCGGGCAATCACGTGCGGTCGTGGCGGAACTGGTAGACGCGCAACGTTGAGGTCGTTGTGTCCGAAAGGACGTGGAAGTTCGAGTCTTCTCGACCGCACCATCGCTGATTGCGCACGGAAGCAGCCGCGCTGCTTCCGAGACGCAACAGCGCGGCCGGCCTCGCCTCGCGAGGACCGACGACGCGGCTTCGCCGCGGCGCGCTGACGACAATCTGGGTTGGTCGGCTGCATGAACCCCCTTCCCGCCCCCGGACGTTCACGGGCATGATCCCCGCGAGCCGCCCCGTTTGACCGCCTATCTCCACGCCATCGGCACCGCCGTGCCCGCGCACGACGTCCACGCCGCCTTCATCGCCTGGGCGCGTGACCAGCTCGACGCGCGCACGGCGAAGCTGTTCGACCGCATGGCCGCGCGCGCCGGGATCGGGCACCGCTGGTCGGTGCTGCCGCCCGCCCCGGATGGGGGTTCGCCGGTGGCGCCCGGCGGCTTTTACGACGCCGACCCGCTGCCCGGCACGGGTGCGCGGATGCAGGTTTATGCCGCGGCCGCGCCCGCACTGGCGCTCGACGCGATCGAGGCGCTCGGGCGGCAGGTCGCGCTCGACCGCATCACCCACCTGGTCGTGGCGAGCTGCACCGGCTTCGTCGCGCCCGGGGTGGATCAGATCCTCGCCGCCCGTCTTGGCCTGTCCGCGAATGTAGAGCGCCTGCTGGTCGGCTTCATGGGCTGCTACGCCGCCGTCGCCGCGCTGCGGCAGGCGCGGCACATCGTGCGGTCGGACCGGCAAGCGCGCGTGCTGGTCGTCACCGTCGAGCTCTCCACCCTGCACCTCCAGCCCGCGACCGAGATCGAGCCGCTGCTCGCGATGCTCCAGTTCGGCGACGGCGCCGCCGCGGCGCTCGTCAGCGCGGAGCCGGGCGGCTTCGCGCTCGACCGACCCTTCGCCGCGGCGCTGCCCGATTCTTCAGAGCTGATCCGCTGGGACGTGACCGACCGCGGCTTCGCGATGCACCTGTCGGGCGAGGTGCCGGGCCGCATCGCCGCCGCGCTCGCCGACCGGGCGCTCGCCGACGCCGCCACCGGCGGGGTCGCGCCGGCGGAGGTCGACGGCTGGGCGGTCCATGCCGGCGGCCGCTCGATCCTCGACGCGGTGGAGGGCGCGCTCGGTCTCGATCCGGCGGCGCTCGCGCACAGCCGCGCGGTGCTGGCCGACTATGGCAATATGAGTTCGTCCACGCTCATGTTCGTGCTCGCGCGCCTCCTCGCCGGACCGCCGGTGCGGCGCGGCGTCGCGCTCGCCTTCGGGCCGGGGCTCGCCGCCGAGGGCTTCGGGTTCGCCTCGCCATGAACCGCGCGGTGGACGCGCAGGAGCTGATGGACGCCGACGATCTCGACGCGGGCACCTATGCCGCGGTCCTGTCCGACCTTGCGCGCGTCAATATCGTCACCATGGCCGCGCGCCCGACGCTCGCCTTTCTCGGCCGCGCTGCGGCAGGACGGGCGCGGCTGCGCGTGCTCGACGTCGGTTTCGGCGATGGCGACATGCTGCGCCGGATCGCCCGCTGGGCCGCGAAGCGCGAGGTCGACGTGGAGCTGGTCGGCGTCGACCTCAACCCGCGCAGCGAGCCCGCCGCCCGCGCCCATACGCCCGCCGCGCTGCCCATCCGCTATGTGACCGGCGACTACATCGACTTCGGCCACGAAGCTTGGGACTGCGTGGTCTCCAGCCTTGTCGCTCACCACATGACGACCGCGGAACTGGTCGCTTTCCTCCGCTGGATGGACAAGCACGCCCGCGTCGGCTGGCTGGTCAACGACCTGCACCGCCACCGCTTCGCCTATCACGGCTATCCGCTGCTCGCGGGGCTTGCCCGTTGGCACCCGATCGTCCGCCACGACGGCCGGCTCTCGATCGCACGCAGCTATCGACCCGGCGAGTGGCCGGCGCTGCTCGCCGAGGCGGGCGTCACCGGCGCGCGCGTGTTCCGCGCCTTTCCCTTCCGGCTATGCGTAGAACGCCTGCGCTGATCCTGGGCGGCGGTCCGGCCGGCGCGGCGGCGGCCATCGGGCTGGCGCGCGCGGGGATGCCCCACCTGTTGATCGAGCGAACGTGCGAAACGGGCGACGCCCTTTGCGGCGGCTTCCTGAGCTGGCGCTCGCTCGACCGGCTGGCGACGCTCGGGATCGAGGGCGACCAGCTCAACCCCGCCCGGCTGACCGAGGCGCGGCTGTTCGCGCGCGGTCGGGTCGCCCGCGCGCGCCTGCCCCGGCCCGCCGTGGCGGTGTCGCGGCGACGGCTCGACACGCTGCTGATGGATCGGGCGCTAGGTGCCGGCGCGGCCGTCGAGCGCGGCGTGCAGGCGCGGGAGGTCGCGGGAACCTCGATCCGAACGGCTGATGGTGCGATCGTCGAGGCCGATACGCTGTTCCTGGCGAGCGGCAAGCATGACGTGCGGGGGGCCGCGCGCCCCGCGGACGCACGGGGCGACGACCCCACGCTGGGGCTGCGCTTGCGGCTCGCGCCCGCGCCGGGGCTGACGCGGCTGGTCGGCGACGCGATCGAGCTGCACCTCTTTCACGGCGGTTACGCCGGGCTTGCCCTGCAGGAAGACGGTTCGGCCAACCTGTGCATGGCGGTCCACCGCTCGCGCCTGAAAGCGGCCGGAGACGCGCCGGCGCTGCTGGAAACGCTCGGGCGCGAGCTGCCCGCCCTCGCCGACCGGCTGGTCTATGCCGATTTCGCCGCCCCGATCGATGCGGTCGCGAATGTGCCCTATGGCTGGCGGACCGATCGGGCCAAGGACGGCCAGGTCCGACTCGGCGACCAGGCGGCCTGTATCCCGTCGCTCGCCGGCGAAGGTATGGGGATCGCGCTTGCCAGCGGCATGGGTGCGACCAGCGCCTACCTCCGGGGCGGACCGGAGGCGCTGCCCCGCTGGCAGCGTGACTTCGCGCGAAGCGTGGCGCCTCCGATGCGCGTCGCGGGCGCACTCCGCTCGGTGGCCGAGAGCGCCGCCGCGCCGCTGCTGCTTCCCGCCGCCCGCGCCCCGCTGGTCCGTCTGCTCGCCCGGCTGACCCGCGTGCCCCTGCCGGCTTGAAGGCGAGCAGCCGCGACCCGACATCGCCCCCATGGATCAGCTCAACCTTTCCGAGGCCGAATGGCGCAAGCGCCTCACGCCCGCGCAATATCATGTGCTGCGGGAGGCCGGGACGGAGCGGGCGTATGCCGGCGCCTTGACCGACAACAAGGCCGACGGGGTCTACCGCTGCGCCGCATGCGGGCTGGACCTGTTCGACAGCGCCGACAAGTTCGACAGCGGCTCGGGCTGGCCGTCCTTCACCCAGCCGATCGATGGCGATCGCGTCACCGATCATCGTGACACCAGCCACGGCATGATCCGGATCGAGACCCGCTGCGCGCGTTGCGACAGCCACCAGGGCCATGTCTTCCCAGACGGTCCGCCGCCTACGGGTTTGCGCTATTGCATCAACTCGATCGCGCTGGATTTCCGCCCCCGCAAGGCGGATTGAGCTGTCCTACACGATGGCGGCGCGGCATGGTGCCATCATGGCCGCCGCATTCCGAACCACGTCGTCCGCCGACGGCCGACCCCTCGTCGTGTCTGCGCCGTCGATTGCGGCGTCAGTGGGAACGTTGGGAACATTCGCGCCGCAGATCGGCCGGAGATGCGGCACCTTTGGCACCTTCCGCGAGCCGGGTCGGCTTGTGACCCCCGCTGAACCGGCCTAACCCAAAGTCCCGCCGATGGCCCGCCCCACCAACCGCTCCCGCTCGCAGCCTCGCGCGCCTGGCCGTTCGCCCTGGCGCCGCCGGTTCCGGCTCGCATTCCAGATCGGGCTGGGCGCGGCTGTGCTGGGCCTGCTCGCGCTCGTCATCGCCGTCTATGTCGCCCGCGCCAGCCTGCCGAGCTTCGAGCAGCTGAAGTCGTCGCAAAACGGGCAGATGATCCGCGTCCACGCGGCGGACGGCACCGTCATCGTGTCGCTGGGGCCGAGCTATGGCGAATGGCTACCCTATCGGCGCATTCCCGACGTCATGCGCGACGCGACCGTGTCGGTGGAGGATCGCCGCTTCCGCTCGCACATCGGCGTCGACCCGATCGGGCTGGCGCGCGCCGTCAAGGTGCGGGTCGAGCGCGGGCGCTGGGTGCAGGGCGGCTCCACCATCACCCAGCAGCTCGCGCGCACGGTATTCCTATCCAGCCAGAAGAAATTCGGGCGCAAGTTCCGCGAGTGGATCCTGGCGCTCGCCTTGGAGCGGAAATTCTCCAAGGACCAGATCCTCGAGCTCTACCTCAACAAAGTCTATTATGGCGGCGGCGCCTACGGGATCGACGCCGCCAGCCGTCGCTTCTTCGGCCATGGCGCGGACCGGCTGAGCCTGGCCGAGGCCGCCACCATCGCCGGGCTGGTCAAGGCGCCGTCCAACTACTCCCCCACCGCGGACGTGGAGGCCGCGAAGGGACGCGCGGGCGTGGTGATCGAGAAGATGGTGGAAACGGGCGCCATCACGCGGGCCGAGGCGGCGGAGGCGCGACCGGGCGACCTCGCGCTTCAGCCCGCGCCCAACCAGAATTCGGTTCGCTACTTCACCGACTGGGCGCTGCCTCAACTCGACATGCTGATCGACGAGCAGGAAGCGCCGCTCGAGGTCTACACGACGCTTGACCTTAACATGCAGCGCGCGGCCGATGCGGCGATCCGGCAGAACGCTCCGGCCGGGGCGCAGGGGGCGCTGGTCAGCCTCGACCGCGATGGCGCGGTGCGCGCAATGGTGGGCGGCAAGGACTATGTGACGTCCATCTACAATCGCGCGACCCAGGCGCAGCGCCAGCCCGGCTCCGCCTTCAAGCTGTTCGTCTATCTTTCCGCGCTGGAATCCGGTCACAAGCCCGACGACACGGTGGTCGACGAGCCGGTGACGATTGATGGGTGGAGTCCGCGGAATGACTCCCGGCGTAACTCAGGGCCGGTGTCGCTGCGGACCGCCTTTGCGTATTCGCTGAACACGGTCGCCGCGAAGCTGGGGCAGGAGGTCGGCTTCTCGACGGTCGCCGACATGGCGCGGCGGTTCGGCATCACGACGCCGATCAACACCCATCCGTCCATGGTGCTCGGCACGTCGGACGTGCGGCTCATCGACATGACGCGCGCCTTCGCCAGCGTCGCCGCGAACGGCGTCGCGGTCGCGCCCTATGCGATCACCAAGGTCGAGGCGGAGGGAGAGGTCATCTACCGCCACGAGGTGGACCGCAGCCACGTGCTGGTCTCGCCTTATGTGGCCGCGCAGATGCTCGCCATGCTCCAGACGGCGGTCAGCACCCGCAGGGGCCGCGCGGCGCAGATCGGCCGGCCGGTCGCGGGCAAGACGGGCACGACCAGCTCCAGCAAGGATGGCTGGTTCCTCGGCTTCTCCTCCGGGCTCACCACGGGCGTCTGGATGGGCCGCGACGACGCGCGCGCGATCCGCGGCCTGTCCGGCGGCCAGGCGCCCGCGCGCGCCTTCGCCGCCTTCATGGGCCCGGCCACGCGCAACCGTCCGATCGAGCAGTTCCAGACCGAGGTGACGCTGCCCGAATGGGAGATGGGCAACGAGGAGGACGCCTATCTCGGCCAGCCGGACAACGGCGTGTTCGTCGACCCCGACGGCAATCCGATCGGCGAGGACGCGATCCCGCCCGCGCGCGTCGGCGAGGAAGAGGAAGCGCCGCCGCCTGCCCAGATCGACGGCCAGCCCGCGCCGTCACGCCAGCTGGAGGAGCTGATCGACCGCGTCACTGGCGAGGACCGGACACCCCCGCCGCCGCCGCCCGACCGACGCCGGCCGCCGCCGCGCGAGCCGGTCTACCGGGACGAGCGCCCGAACCAGTGAAGCTGCGCGCCGTGGCGTCGCAGCCAGGCGCGCGCGGGACCGGGATCCTCGCCATACAGATCCGCGACCAGCGCGTGGAAGGCGGGGCCGTGGTGCATGTGGACGCGATGCGCGACCTCATGCGCCACCGTCGCGCGACGGACGAAGTCGGGGGCGAGCAGCAGCCGCCAGCTATAGCGGATCGCGCCCGAACTCGCGCAGCTGCCCCAGCGCCCGCGCGCATCGCCCACCGCGACCCGCGTCACCGTCACGCCGGCGAGCGCCGCATACTCCGCCGTCTCGCGGCTGAGCAGGAGGAGCGCCTCGCGCCGGAGCCACGCCTCGACCCGCCGCGCCAACGTCCCGAGCTCGCCCTCGGCGGTCAGCTGATCGCCCTCGCGCCGCAGCGTTCGCCGCGGGCCGGGCATCCAGAGGATTGTCAGCGCCTCGCCCGCCACGGGCAGCACCGCGCCGGGCTCGAACGGGCGCGGTTCGGGCAGGCGCGCCCGCTGCTGCGCGAGCCAGTCCCGCTTGCCCTCGGCCCAGGCGATCGCGGGGGCCAGCGCCGCCCGGCGCGGGATGGTCAGCCGCGCGCGCCCGGTCACCGGGTCGAGCGACAGCTTGAGCGTCCGGGCGCGGGGATGCCGCACCACATCGAAGCCGGTCACAGACTGCGGTCCGTCAGGTGGTGCTCCAGCTCGCCGACATCGTCCTCGCTGACCGTCCAGCCCTTCACCGACTCGCCCGCCCGGTGCACCGCCTCGCGATCGCCGGAGATCAGGTAGTGCCAGTCCGGCAGCGGCTCGCCGTGGGCGCGCAGACGATAGGCGCAGGTGGAGGGCAGCCAGTCGATGTCGCGCACATTGCCCGCCGTCAGCCGGACGCATTCGGGGACATAGGCGCGGCGGTTGCGATAGTCGGCGCACAGCCCGGTGCGGCGGTCGAGCAGGCGGCAGGCGACGTTGGTCGGGTGCAGCTCGCCCGTATCCTCATCCTCCAGCTTGTGGAGGCAGCATTTCCCGCAGCCGTCGCACAGCGCCTCCCACTGCCCGCGGTCGAGACGTTCGATCGGCCACTCCCAGAAGGGTTCCGTCTTCTCGGGAAGCGTCACTGCACCCAGCGTTCGATGGTCCGGGCGACCTCTGCGGGGCCGCCGTCCGCCCCGGCCAGCGCGATCGGCTTGCCGTCCGGGCCCATCAGATAGGCGGCGCGGCCATGGTTCACCAGATAGCCGTCCTTCGTGCCCTCGCCCTTTTGCGCGAACACGGCGTAGCTCTTGGCGACGGCCGCGATCGTCGCGGGGCTGCCGGTCAGACCGACCGCGCGGGGGTGGAAGGCGCGGGCGAACTTCTCGACCACCGCCGGCGTGTCGCGCTCCGGATCGACGGTGACGAAGACGGGCACGACCTTCGCCGCCTTGGCCGGATCGCTGCGCTCGACCTGACGCAGCCCCGCCGCGATCGCCGCCATGTCCGTCGGGCAGACGTCCGGGCAAAAGGTGTAGCCGAAGTACATGATGGGATAGCGCCCGGCGAAGCTACGGTCCGTGACCGTGCGACCCGCGCCGTCGGTCAGGCTGAACGGCCCGCCGATGCTGGCCCCCGCGAGCGGGGGTTCGCCGCCTGCATCGGCCTGACCGCAGGCTGCGAGCGCGAGCATCAGCAAGGGAAGGAGCCGGTTCATCGCGCGGCCAGCCTTGATCGCTAGGACGGGAGCGCGCAAGGTTTCCCCCATGCCGACAAGGACGTTCATGCCCCGTCTCGCCCTCGCCGCCCTGATCTGCCTGGCCGCGCCCGCGGCCGCGCAGTTCCAGTCGGAGACCTACAAGTTCCTGAAGGCCGTGCGGGACGGCAACAACAACGAGGTCGTCGAGGCGCTGAACAAGCCCGGCCAGCAGGTGGTCAACGCTAAGGACCGCACGACGGGCGAGGCGGCGCTGCACATCACCGCCAAGCGCGGGGACGTGCCCTATACCAAGTTCCTGCTCGCCAAGGGCGCCGACCCGAACATCCGCGACGCCCGTAGCGCGACGCCGATGCTGATCGCGGTCGAAAGCGGCCATGCCGAGGTGCTGGACGAGCTCATCCGGTTCAAGGCGAACCCCAATCTCGGCAATGCGAGCGGGGAAACCCCGCTCATCCGCGCGGTGCAGCGTCGCGACATCGGCCTGGTCCGCACGCTGCTGAACGCCAAGGCGGATCCCGATCAGCGCGACATCATCGCCGGCCTGTCCGCGCGCGACTATGCCCAGCGCGACACGCGCGCGCCGGCGCTGGCGAAGCTGCTGGCGGATGCGCCCAAGCAGAGCCGGGCGCCGGTCGCCGGACCGAAGCTATAGCGCGTTCAGGTCCGGGTCGTGCTGGCCGATGAGCCGGCGCGCAGCCCTGCGGGCAAAGGCCAAGGTATTGCGCTTGCGAACGTGCGCCGGCAGCGGGGCCGAGCGCGCCTCCCGCACGATCTCCGCATCGTAACGGTCGGCGACGATCACGCCGGTGCGCTCGGGCAGGAAGGCGGCGCCGTGCAGCGGTTGCAGGTCGAAGCCGGCCGGCACCGCCCAGAAAAAGCGGTCGCAATGATCGAGATAGTCGGGCCACTTGCCGTCGCCGAGCAGGTCGGCGCGCGACACCTTCACCTCGACGATGGTGATGACGCCGCGGGCGTCCAGCGCCATCAGGTCCGCACGCCGTCCGCCGTCGAGCGGCACCTCCGCCATGGCGAGCAGGTCGTGGCGGAAGAGCAGGCGCGTGACGCCCCGGCACACATCCGCCGCACAGAGCGGCGAGCCGGGAGCGTCGATGCAGGATTGTGGCGCAAGGTCGAGCACTTCGCCGGATTAGAACATCCAGCGAACGGAGCAAGCCCTATCGATAGAAGGCGTGACCGCCGATCGACGCGATCCGCTTGCCGCCGGGACGGGGCGCGCGGACGCCGTTGAAGTACATGGCGCCCTGGACCGGCGCGTTCCATGCGTCAGTCAACGCCACCTTGGCGACTGCGACGGCGGTCTTGTAGGCCCGGGCACCCGTGTCGATCGCGGGGATGCGGCCGCCGCGCACGAAGCCGAACTGGCCGGGCTGCTTAATCACGCCGCACACGGTCGTCGGGTAACGGCCGGACTTCATGCGGTTCAGGATGACGTTCGCGACCGCGAGCTGGCCGGCAAGCGGCTCACCCTTGGATTCGAAGTAGATCGCCCCCGCCAGGCAGCGAAGATGCTCGTCTTCGGCGTCCGCGCCCTGGGCGGCGACGGCTTCGGACAGGCTGGCGAAGCGGATCTTGGGAGAGAGCGTGGTGGCCGTGTCGGCGAGCACCGCGGGGGCGGGCTGCGGAACCGTGGGAACGGCGGGGGCGTCGAGCCCGATGGAAGCGCCGGAAGGAGCGAGCGAGCGCTCGACTTCGCTGGCATGGCCGACGGCGCTGGAGCTCATCAGGCCGGCAAGGACAAGGGAAGCGGTCGCAAGGCGCGCCGCCCGCTGGACAAACAGCATTTGATCTTCGGTCTGTGCAGGTGGACCACGGACCCGACCGCTTCACGGAGCAGGTCGTCCGGGCGTCCGCCCGACTGCGTCACCACGGCCGATCGCACCCGCCGCAGCACAACGCTTGATTACGATGACCCGCAGGTCGGCCCCGGGGCGGGGGGAGTCAATCAAACCCGATCGTTTCAGCGGCGAACCGTTCAGAGTCCGCGATATCCAGTTCGATCACCCATAGGTCAGGGTCGCGGCTCCGACGCCGTCGCCAGTAGGATTCCGGCTCGTCGGACGGAGTCGAGTCGATGAGTCCCGCGCGTCCGTCGGGCTGGATCCCGCGTTCCAGGAGGCGGATCGCGCCGGCCGGTTCGCGGGCGACCACCAGGATCGCGCCGGCCTGCGGGTCGCCCTTGGCCAGCACTGTCCCGAACCCGCCTGCATCGTTGACCCGCCGCAGCATCGCGGAGACCAGAACCTGACTCGGCAGGCGTTCGGTCACGCGCGGTAGCCCGGCAGACCGGCGAGCGGGATCCGCGAGCGCATGAAGGTGCCGGTTCCGCGCGCCGCCTCCTCCCCATCGGCGTCGATCAGGCGCGCATCGGCGACGAACACGCGGCGCTTGCCGCTGATCCAGCGCCCTTCCGCCACCACCGGCCCGGCTCGCAGCGGTCGCGTCAGCAGCAGGTTGAACTGCGTCGTGAGCAGAAAGCGGTCCGTGACCAGACTATTGGCGGCATAAAAGGCCGCGTCGTCCAGCATCTTGAAATAGCCGGTCCCGTGCGCCGCGCCCGCGGCGTGGTAATGCCGCTCGTCGAGGGTGAAGCGGATGCGCGCAACGCCCGCCTCCGGGATTTCGAGCCGGCTTTCGAACAGCCGGTTGATCGGCGCGTGCGCGTAGAGGGATTCGAGCGCACGGTAGTGCGCGGAGGCGCCGTCGCCCTCAGGCGGCGTCACGCGCACGGTCCTCCGTGAACAGGGCGTAGAGCGCGTCGGGCGACCCGGCGCCGCGTAGCTTGGTGAGGAACGGCCGGTCGCGGAGCCGGCGCGAGACGCGGGCGAGCGCCTTCAGGTGCTCCGCGCCGGCGTTGGGCGGCGACACCTGCGCCCAGACGAGGTCGACCGGCAAGCTGTCGACCGCCGTGAACTCGAGCGGCTGGGCGAGGCAGGCGAAGACGGCGGTGACCTGTTCGACGCCCGCCACCTTGGCGTGCGGGATCGCGACGCCGCCGCCGAAGCCGGTCGAACCGAGCTTCTCGCGCTCGGCCAGCCCCGCCTCGATGGCCTTCGCGCTCGCTCCGGTCTGCCGCGCCAGCGCCGCGGCGAGCATCGCGAACAGCTTCTTCTTGGTCGAAGGCGTGAGCCCCGTCAGCACCGCATCGGGGCGGAGGAGGTCGCTCAGGTCAGGCATCGCGGGCGGCGCATACGCCTGCGCCGCCCGGTAGGAAAGTCTCGGTCAGACCCGTTGCGGCTCGACCCAGCCGATCGTGCCGTCGCCCCGGCGATAGACCATGTTGTACGAGCCGGTCCCCGAGTTCTTGAAAAGCAGCGCGTTGGTGTTGCGCAGATCGAGCATCATGACCGCGTCCGACACGCTCGCATCCGGCACGTCGACCCGCGTCTCGGCGACGATCAGCGGCGCGTCGCCTGCGTCCACCTCTTCGTCGCGCGGCTCCTGGAACAGGGTGTAGCCGGCGTTGTCGTAGCCGTTCGCCTCCTGCACCGCGACGGTCTCGCCGGCGTGACGATCCTTCAGGCGACGCATGTAGCGGCGCAGCTGCTTCTCGATCTTGTCGGCGGCGCCGTCGAAGGCGAGATGCGCGTCGGGGGCGTCGTGGCGACCCTTCAGGATCAGCCCCTGCATGACATGGGCGACGATGTCGCAGGTGAAGCCCGCGTCGTGCGGACCCTTTCCAAACGTCACATGGGCGGAAATGGCGCGGGCGAAATACTTGTCCGCGATCGCCTGCATTCGGTTCTGGCAGTGGGTGTTGAGCGCGTCGCCGGTCTCGACCTGATGGCCAGAAACTCGAATCTCCATGATCTTAACCTCTTCGCTTGTTGGCGGGCGGCGAGGCCCGCGGGCCGTTCACGCCGACACCTCTCCCCAGAGCGGCGCGGCGATGGTCTGCAGAAACGCGCGGTGGCGGATCCTTTCTCCCTCCGGGACAGTGAAGACGCGCGGAGGCCGGACGGGACGAGGTGCGGAAACGGCGGTCGGCGTGGCCGTCGCCGCGATCGGCTCGGCGACGAGGCCGAGCCCGATCTGGCGACCGCCCATCAGCTCGACATAGACCTGCGCGAGCAGCTGCGCGTCGAGCAGCGCGCCATGGTGGACGCGGTGCGAGCGATCGATCCCGTACCGGGTGCAGAGCGCGTCGAGCGAGTGCTTGGCGCCGGGATGGCGCTGCCGCGCGAGCGCGAGCGTATCGATCATCCGCGACAGACAGACGGGATCGCGGCTGCATCGTTGCAGCTCGCCATTGAGGAAGCCGAAGTCGAAGCTGGCGTTGTGCGCGATCAGCGGTGCGTCGGCGATGAACTCGAGCAGATCCTCGACCGCATGGTGGAAGGGCGGGTGCTTGGACAGGAACTCGATGCGCAGTCCGTGCACGCGCGCGGCCTCTTCGGGCATGTCGCGCTCGGGATGGAAATAGGCGTGGAAGACGCGGCCCGTCTCCACGCGGTTCACGAGCTCGACGCAGCCGATCTCCACCATCCGGTCGCCGCCCGGGAAGCTCAACCCCGTGGTTTCCGTGTCGAACACGATCTCGCGCATCGGCGAACCTATTCGCCCGTTTTCGGGCGGAGGCAAGCGATCACGCGAGCGACCGCCGCGCGCGTCTCGCCCAGCGGCACGTCGGTCGGGATCACGAAATCCGCACGAGCGCGCTTCTCGGCGTCGGGGAGCTGGCGAGCGAGGATCGCGTCGAGCTTGGCCGCGGTCATGCCGGGCCGCGCGAGGACGCGGGCGCGCTGCACGTCCGCCGCCGCCGAGACGACCGCGACCCTGTCCACCGCCCGGTCGCCCCCCGTTTCGAACAGCAGCGGCACATCGAACACCACGAGCGGCGCGTCGGCGTGCTCGGTCAGGAAGGCGGCGCGCTCCTCGCCCACCGCGGGATGGACGATGCGCTCCAGCCGCCGGATCGCTTCGGGATCGCCCAGCACCGCCTCCGCGAGCGCCGCGCGGTGGACGCCCTGCGGGCCGGTCGTGCCCGGGAACGCCGCCTCGATCGCCGCGACGACGCGACCGCCGGGCCCCTGCAGCCGATGAACGGCGGCGTCGGCGTCGAACACGGGCACGCCCGCCTCGGCGAACATCGCCGCGACGGTGGACTTGCCCATGCCGATCGAGCCGGTGAGGCCGAGCTTCAGCATCAGCGCACCAGCCGTTCGCGCAGCTCGTCGTCGCGATCGCGCGGGGGTTCGGCGTCGAAGAAGAGCTCGAACGCGAGCGCCGCCTGGCCGACGAGCATCTCCAGCCCGTCCAACGTGTCGAGGCCGCGCGCTTCCGCCGCCGCGAGCAGTTCGGTCTGGAGGGGGGAGTAGACGAGGTCGTAGACGACCGCGTCCTCCGGCAGCGGGGCCAGATCGAGCGGAAGTGGCGGCTGGCCCGTCATGCCCAGGCTGGAGGCGTTCACGAGCAGCCGTGCGGGCGGCAGCTTCGCGTCGAGCGGCAGCGCCTGGCCCTTCAGCCCGAAGCGCGCGAGCAGCGCCGCCCCCTTGAGCGGAGTCCGGTTCAACAGCGTGACCGGCCCGACGCCGAGCCGCGCCAGCGCGAACAAGACCGCGCGCGCCGCGCCGCCCGCGCCCACCACCACGACCGGCGCGCCGGCGAGATCGAGCCCGGCGATGGGCGCGTAGAAGCCGCCCGCGTCGGTATTGGTTCCGACCACCGCGCCGTCGTTCACGCGCACCGCGGTGTTGATCGCACCGATCGTGTCGCGCACCCCGCCGCGGTCCTCGACCAGGCCGAGCGCGGCGAGCTTGTGCGGCATGGTGATGTTGCAGCCGCGCCAGGCGGAATCGGCGCGGCGGTCGGCGAAATAGGCGGGCAGCTCGTCAGGAGCGACGCGCGTGCGCCGATATTCGGCGTCGAGCCCCAGCTGCTCGAGCCAGAAGCCATGGATCAGCGGCGATTTCGATTGCGCGATCGGGTCTCCGATCACCTCAGCATAGGGGCGTGTCATAGCGAACGTTCGCGAATGTTCGCACTCACGTGCATCATCCCGGCATCGCGCCGCGCTCGCGCAGATAGCCGAGCACGGGCAGGAGCGGCAGGCCCAGCACGGTGAAATGGTCGCCCTCGACGCGGTGGAACAGCTGCACGCCCGGCCCCTCGATCCGAAACACGCCGACGCACCCCGCAACCGCCGGCCATTCGGCATCGAGATAGCCCTCGATGAAGCTGTAGGACAGCGTTCTGACGTGCAGTCGCGCCCCATCGACCTGGCGCCACACCGCCCGGCCGCCCTCCGCGACCACCGCCGCGCTCCACAGCCGGTGCGTGCCTCCGCTCATCCGGCGGAGGTGCTCGGCGGCTTCCTCGCGGCTCGTCGGCTTGTCCAGCCGCGTACCGTCGGCGAGCGCGACGACGGAGTCGCTCCCCAGCACCAACGCCTCGGGACGGCGTTGCGACACCTTGAGGGCCTTCAGCTCGGCGAGCGCGTCGGCCAGGTCCCGCGCGGAGAGATCGGCCAGCGACGCCTTGGCGGCATCCTCGTCGACCCCGGCCGGTTCCGCCGCGAACGGCACGCCGGCCGCCTCCAGCATGGCGCGGCGGGAGGCGGACTGGGAGGCGAGGATCAGCACCTACGCCGCGACCTCGCGCCGCTGCTGGCAGAGCGAGATGATCGCCGCCGCGGTCTCCTCGATCGAGCGGCGGGTCACGTCGATCACCGGCCAGCCATTGTCAGCGAACATGCGGCGGGCATAGGCGAGCTCTCGCACCACCGCCTCCTCCTCCACATAGGCCGTATCGGGAGCCTGGTTGAGCGAGAGCAGCCGGTTGCGGCGCACCTGGATCAGCCGGTCGGCGCTGGTCGTCAGCCCGACCACGAGCGGGTGCTTGAGCTGGAACAGGATGGGCGGCGGCGGGCTTTCGACGACGATCGGGATGTTGGCGACCTTGAACCCGCGATTGGCGAGGTAGATGGACGTCGGCGTCTTGGACGAGCGCGAGACGCCCGCGAGGACGATGTCCGCCTCTTCCCAATTCTCGTGCCCGATGCCGTCGTCATGCGCGATGGTGAACTGGATCGCGTCGACGCGCGCGAAATAGGCGGCGTCCATGGCATGCTGGCGACCGGGCCGCGCTTTCGCGGTCTGGCCGAGCATCCCCGACAAGGCGTCGTTGACCGGGTCGAGGGGCGCGACCGCGGGCAGCCCCATCTCGCGGCAGCGGTTTTCCAGGATGCGGCGGGTCGCCGGGTTTACCAGCGTGAAGATCACCAGCCCGGGGTTGAGCGCGATCTCCTGCAGGATGCGCTCCAGATGCGTCTCGGTGCGCACCATCGGCCAGAAATGCCGCACCGTCTCCACATCGTCGTACTGCGCCAAGGCGGCCTTGGCGATGTTCTCCAGCGTCTCGCCGGTCGAGTCGGAGAGTAGATGTAGATGAAGGCGCAAACTCAGCCCTCCGCTCGCCTGCGTCGCGGCAAAGCCGCGCCGTGGCGTCGAACGAGCGATGCTCGCCGGCCGAGCTTGCGCATCTTGTCCGCAGGTGATTGCGGACATGTGCGCTGCGCTGTGGAAAACATGCGCACAATCGGTAGCGCAACCGGCCACCCCCGCCAAGCGAGGTCGCCGGCGTGGACAAGGCTTCGTCCATCCACAATCCAGCCCACACGGCCGGGTTCCCTCCACAGCCTGTGGAAAGCGGGCGCGATCGGGCCGAATCCGAGGGACCGCGCGGGGCGGCGAGCGTCAAGCTGTTGGCAAGATCGGGACGGACCCCTAATCCCCATGCCCAACGCGCCCACCTCATCCACATCCTCTTTTAAGATTCTATTTACGATTGGAGGACGCCCGCTTGCCCGATCCGGTGACCGCCAAGCCTTTGCTCGCCGCGCTAAGGGGCGAGCGACAGGCGATCCCGCCCGTGTGGCTCATGCGGCAAGCGGGACGGTACCTGCCGGAGTACCGAGCGCTGAGGGCGGAGAAGGGCGGCTTTCTGGAACTTGCGACCGATCCCGAGGCGGCGGCCGAGGTGACGCTGCAGCCGATCCGCCGGTTCGGCTTCGACGGCGCGATCCTGTTCTCCGACATCTTGATGATCCCGCACGCCATGGGACAGGACCTGACCTTTGGGCCGGGCGAGGGGCCGCGGCTCAGCCCCAAGCTCGACACGCGCGCGGCGGTGGATGGGCTCGGCCCGCTCGATCGGAGCAGGCTCGCGCCGGTGTACGAGACGGTGCGCCGGGTCGCGGCCGCGCTGCCGCCCCCCGTCACCTTTCTCGGCTTCGCGGGCTCGCCCTGGACGGTCGCCACCTACATGATCGCCGGCCAGGGGTCGAAGGATCAGGCCGAGGCGCGCGGCCTCGCCTATGCCGATCCCGGCGCGATGGCGGCGCTGACCGGGCGGCTGATCGAGGCGACGGTCGAGTATCTCGCCGAGCAGCATGCGGCGGGCGTGGAGGCCGTGCAGCTGTTCGACAGCTGGGCGGGCTCGCTCAGCCCCGCCCAGTTCGAGCGCTGGGTGATCGCGCCCAATGCGGAGATCACCCGCCGCCTGCGCGAGCGCTGTCCGGACCTGCTCGTGATCGGCTTTCCGAAAGGCGCCGGCGGCAAGCTGCCCGCCTATGCGCGCGAAACGGGCGTGGACGCGGTCGGGCTGGACGAGACGGTGGATCCCGCCTGGGCCGACGCCGTGTTGCCGCCCGGCATGCCGGTGCAGGGCAATCTCGACCCGCTCGCGCTTTTCGCCGGCGGCGCGGCGCTGGACGAGGGCGTCGACCGCGTCCTCTTCGCCTTCTGCAACCGCCCTCACGTGTTCAACCTCGGGCATGGCATCGGCCAGTTCACGCCGATAGAGCATGTCGAGGCGCTGCTCAGGCGGGTGAGGGGCGCATGATCGAAAGGTTGGCGGTGGCCTATTCCTGGTTCCTGGCGGCGCACATCATCTTCATCGTCTTCTGGGTCGCCGGCCTGTTCATGCTGCCGCGCTATCTCGTCTATCACCAGGAGGCGCTGCGCGCGGGCAACGCGGCGGAGGCGGCGCAGTGGGTGCATCGCGAGACGATGATCCGCCGCATGATCCTGTCGCCCGCCATGATCGTGGTCTGGGTGCTCGGGCTGACGCTGGCGACCATCGGCAACCATTGGTCGTCGGGGTGGCTCCATGCCAAATTGCTGCTCGTGGTGGCGCTGACCGGCTATCACCACTGGGCGGTGCGCTACGCCAAACGGCTAGCGGCGGGTGAGATGCGGCTGCCCGACAGGCGGCTGCGGATGCTGAACGAGGTGCCCGCGCTCGCGCTGACGCTGATCGTGGTTCTCGTGGTGGTGAAGCCGTTCTGAGGCAGTCAGACCGTCCCCGCAGGCGCGGACTCAAGGCCGCAGGACGGAACGCGTGCAACCCCAGGCTTCCGCCTTCGCGGGAGCACAAGGCTGCTTGACGGCTCTGCCTGCCCCTCTTACGTCGCTCTTCTAACCGCCGCCGGCGTCCTGCCGGTGTCGCGTTCCTTACCAGCTTCGTGACCTGACCCGCGCAGCCGCGCCTGGCCGAGCAAACCTCCACCCGGACTCCGACGCATGCACCTCAAAGATCTCAAGAAGAAGACGCCCGCCGAGCTGGTGAGCATGGCGGAGGAGCTCGGCGTCGAGGGCGCGTCGACGCTGCGCAAGCAGGATTTGCTGTTCGCGATCCTGAAGGTGCAGGCCGAGAATGGCGACCAGATCATGGGGCTGGGCACGATCGAGGTGCTGCCCGACGGCTTCGGCTTCCTGCGCTCGCCCGAGGCGAATTACCTGGCCGGTCCCGACGATATTTATGTCTCGCCCAATCAGGTCCGCAAGCACGGCCTGCGGACCGGCGACACTGTGGAGGGCGAGATCCGGGCGCCCAAGGACGGCGAACGCTATTTCGCGCTGACGCGGCTCACCAGCGTCAATTTCGACGACCCGGAGGCCGTCCGCCACCGCGTCAACTTCGACAATCTGACGCCGCTCTATCCCGAGCAGAAGCTGACGCTCGACACCTTCGACCCGACGGTCAAGGACAAGTCGTCGCGGGTGATCGACATCGTTTCACCGCAGGGCAAGGGCCAGCGTACGCTCATCGTGGCCCCGCCGCGCGTCGGCAAGACGGTGATGCTGCAGAACATCGCCCGCGCGATCTCCGAGAACCATCCGGAGGTGTTCCTGATCGTGCTGCTGATCGACGAGCGGCCCGAGGAAGTCACCGACATGCAGCGATCGGTGAAAGGCGAGGTCATCTCCTCCACCTTCGACGAGCCGGCGCAGCGCCACGTCCAGGTCGCCGAGATGGTGATCGAGAAGGCGAAGCGCTTGGTCGAGCACAAGAAGGACGTGGTGATCCTGCTCGACTCGATCACGCGTCTGGGGCGCGCCTACAACACCGTCGTGCCCTCGTCGGGCAAGGTGCTGACCGGCGGCGTCGACGCGAATGCGCTGCAGCGGCCCAAGCGCTTCTTCGGCGCGGCGCGCAACATCGAGGAGGGCGGCTCGCTCTCGATCATCGCCACCGCGCTGATCGACACCGGCAGCCGCATGGACGAGGTGATCTTCGAGGAGTTCAAGGGCACCGGCAACTCCGAGATCGTGCTCGACCGCAAGGTGGCGGACAAGCGCATCTTCCCGGCGCTCGACG